>Ga0116231_10000583_pt1 | contig 65775 bp, 42 predicted proteins | sample S1TSphgellanicum_2_FD_89695 | JGI IMG/M metagenome (GOLD analysis project Ga0116231, IMG submission 89695) | Host-associated microbial communities from peat moss isolated from Minnesota, USA - S1T2_Fd - Sphagnum magellanicum MG | ecosystem: Host-associated > Plants > Peat moss > Unclassified... | reverse complement strand
TTTTTTTTTTTTTTTTTTTTTTTTTTTGGGTGTGTTTTTAGGAGGGTTTCCAATGCCAAAAACTTTCCCCACAATCGATGCAATACTCTTGAGCAGAATTTTGGACAAATTTGTCGTCCTTCGAGAGATGCATGAGGAGTCAGTTACAGAGGAGGTACTAGACAGTTGTTGCGTACTACTCTGTGGACGCCGTTCCGGCAGGTTCTACCGGGTTCTCTACCAGGGCCTATTCCACAGCGGAATCGGCGTTCTCCACCGTTGTTACAACACTTTTGGTGACTAGGAGGGGTTTTGGGTGGAATTCTGTGATCAACACTAATTATATTATTTTCAAAAATGTTGAAATTTTCAAAAAAATAAAATAAATTTCCAGAAATATTTTTTTGGAAGGAAAATAAAGGACTTGATGGAATATTTGGGACTATATCATTTGTTGAAATGAATTTATCAAAATTAATTAATTATTTGACAAACATGTTTCAAATTGGTCCATGTACTAGGGTAGTACCTACTTGGCGAATTTCTTGAATAAAAGATATATTCAATTTTTTTTATTGATTGCCAAATCAACAAGATTGGAAGAAATTCACATAAATATTGAATGTATTTTTTTCATCCTTTTGTGTTAAGAATTGTCATATTCAACATTTAGTGGGCCTTTGCACAACAATCCAACAATTAATTGCCTTTGAGAATTGCCAAATTATTTTCTATGAATATTTTAATATATATATGGTTTAGTTATGCACTTTGTTCATTGGCAACTCAAGTAATAAAAGAATTGAGACTAAATCAAATGCCATAGATTCCATCCTGTTCAAGGAAATCTTTTTGAACCATTTGAAACCACGGGCCATCCCAAGGTTTCTATGATGATATTTAAATTAGCTTGGCCGACTTTATACTAATTTTTTGTTATCACTTGTAGTAGAAATATTGAGAATTTCACCCCAAAAAACATTTTTCAAAGAGAAAATTTTGGTCAAGGAAATGAAGAATATTTTGAAATATTCTTTTTCGACATGGAATGTTCAAATTTAATTAATTATTTGACAACTCAATATTACAATATTGGGGGCCAGCTTCAATATATGTTTTTTAAATTAATGAACCATTTTTTCTCACAAATGCACTTTTAGTCCTTACAAAATTGGCTCATAAATAGGTTGCACTACATAAAGAATGCAAATGAATTGCAAATTAATAGACACAGATCTTCCTCTTATAATAGACTAATCTTTTCCTTCAACTTACAAATCAAGTTTAAAGTACACTTGCTTCACTTATTGCATTCACCCATGGACTTCACTTTCTTGAATGCTTGTTCATCACATTTGTTTCAGCATAGAAAAACTCAATTTGCTTTACATGAGGCCCATCCAAAAATTGGTTATTTTCCTATTCCATACATGTGTTGATCAAATGATTCATTATGTTCAATTGTGAACTCAGTCCTTTTGTTATATTTCATTCCAAGTGAATCCATTTGCTTTGTTCAATACATGTCTTTTAGAGAGGAGTTTTCACACAAAAAATAGGTGCACTTAATTCCATTTTGTTAGTTCCATTTGTAAATAAATTGAATTTTTGGGATTTGCTCAATTATGAGTTCTCATCATTTGTTTTGTGCATTATATTTGCAAATGAACTTTCTTGGTTCAGCCATTCAAATCCTTTGGAGGAATTTTTTTTCCTTTTGTTGGGCTTGATGCCCATCCTCTAAATGTTAGAGATTGTTTCGTTTGAAAATAATTCATTAAATTTATCTTTCCTAGCATTGAAGTATAAGTTTTTGCTCGTTAGAGTCAATATGGTCTAGAATTGAAGTATAAATTAGTTTGCTAATTGCAAACAAATGAGCCTCACTAGATCATGCATTTAGTCCATTTATTTCTTTTTATAGGTTTCATCCACAAATGAGTGCACATAGTTCATATGCTTGACAATCATCCTTAATTTGATCGCCTATTTTTCTTAGGGACTTTCTTCACTTGCTTCACTCATTATGTTTGCAAATGAACTTATTCATTGCAATCCATGCTCGTCCTTATGACATATGGGTTGGTTGTCTTCCTATATGGATGGTTTCCAAAGACCATATTTGGGAACATACATTACCATTGGACGTTTTCAAAAGTGAAAGCTACCCTCCACAAAGGGGTGGATTCTTTTGCCTCCAAGGCAAGCTATTTCACTATACAGAATCAAGACCTTCCATTCTTCAGTGGCCCGTTGTTCAAATTTTCAAGGCAGGCTGGGTTATTTGTGTCAATGCATCATCTCATTACTGAACTTGCTGAAATCATGTCCATTTGAGGGTGGAAAAGGCTCTGTGCGGAGTAATTGAAGACTGGCTAGATGAGCATTGTCAACTACAAGAAAGGGCATGCAAGTAAACTGCAGACTCCAGAAGGTGTTTTGGGCAAGTAATTTCTAAAAGCATTGACACTTTAAAATATAATATAACTAACTACAATCAAACCTGAAAATGTACAACACAAGGGACCACAAATTGTTCAACAATCCATCCACATGTCCATTGTTGACTAGTTGCATTGATCCATGATCCTGGGTTTTTGTCGTGGAGCATAACTATTGACACAGTTAGCAGTCCGTGCTGCATGCAGCAAGGTTGTCCCCAGTGTTTTATTCTTCATTTTGGTGAGGTAGCTGAAGTGGTGATGAACATCCGTAACACGGTTTAGCCAAATTTGGCTATAAACAGGATATGAAAGCAAAAAGGTCGAAGCATCCTTCACAGTTTTTGCTACATATTAGAACCCAATAGAGAACTCTGGCAATTTTTCAAATAATAATAATAATAATAACTTAAAATACACAACTAGAAAGCCAAAAGAACACATATTTTAGGTCATAATGAAATATATTCACGAACAGGCTACTACATTTAGTCAGGAAAAGAAAAACCTTGGGCTGGGAGTCTGGGACTCATCACAACGAACACAAAAGGTTATTCTAACTTTCAATCGTTTGTCATTAATTGCACTCATTTGTGATATTACTTTCACTAGTCAAATTGTCAAAACAATCATACATCACACCGTATCGTTGTAATGCTGCAATCATTCATTCATCTCCTCCCGCTCGCAAATTGTAGGCAATGCAATATGGGTTTTGACTAGTGTTGTGTGTGTAAATGTTAAATACAAGATGTTTAAATATAAAATTATGTAAATCTATTTCATGATGTGTAAAAATAAATACTTTATATGATTTATATGACCATTTAAAACAGTGTAAGTGAAATATATATATATTTATATATATAAATTGGGAGTTTTATTTGAGGAGAGGGGGATTTCATAAAGTTTTTGATGATGGGCCCATTGCAAAAGAAATAGAATCGAGCTTTAGGATGCACACACAATCAATTTAATATGGATCTGTAAGAAGATACGATCACTAAAGATATATAATACATACATTTATATTTACACATCCCAAAACATTTACACAAGAAATGTGTAAATGTATTTGACAAATATTTACATTGCTCTCCCTCATGTAAGTGAAAATAGTATACACTGCAACAATATAAGTGTAAGTGTAAAAAGTTTGGACACGTAAGTGTGAATCATTTACACTTACATGGGATTTACACATCATATACAACAATTGACACTTACACGCACAACACTGGTTCTGTTCATTGTTGGATGGCTTTTAGGTTCTAGAAAGAACCTTCACTTCTCCATCCCAACATTTTCAAAGAATCAGTTCTAGTTTGATTTTGATTTTCAGTTTTTACAAAAAAAAATGGAACCCAGTTTTGGTTCCATCTTTTTAATTTAGGGGTTGATTGTAGCTTTGGTTTTTTTTCAATTTTCAAATTGGGTCAGTTAAAATTCCTAGTTCCACAACCTCTAATTTTGGATAACCTCCGATTCTAATTCCAATATGCAAAACAACAAAATTTTGAGTGTGAAAATTTTGAACTTTTTATTTTCAAAAAAAAATTATTACAAAGATTTGGAAATGTCAAACTAATACAAACTAGCCTATTTTCACACTCTATAAACTACACAAAATGTTTCAAGATGTATGACATCAAAAATAACAATATGAAAACCTGAACTTTTATTCTTTGAAAGACCCCCAATTTTTTTTTATTATCCTCTTTCAAATGGTTGCTAAACCACCTACCTCACAAAATTGAAAAAAGAACCTTGTTCTAAATACATATGAGGGAAAAAATCAGCAAAACAATCTAAAACAATACTAAAATTTGACAACACTTTATCTCAAAATTGTGACAATTCATTGCCTAGGTGCTTTCAACTATGTGCAACGTTTAGTCCTACTAAACCCTTACCCACTTGGAATCAAAGTTGAATTTTTTTCAAAATTTTGAGTCAATTCTGATTCTCAATTCAGCTTGAAACTGATCCTTGGGTTTGGTTCCGGTTACTTTCAATGCCAAAACCAAGGAAGGTCAGTTCCCAACTGGATTTAGAACCAACCCCTCTTAAGCCAATTCTAATTCCACCCAGTTCCAGAACCAAGACCCAACTCAACTTAGGGTTGTCAGTAGGTAGGTAGTAAAAACAGCCATTACCTATGTATAGACCATCTACTTACCTAGTAGTTACCTATTTTCCTACCTACATATGAGGCCTATTTCTTACAGAATGGGTTACCAAGGTGAAACCAAATATTAACTCAGTTGATGTTCATCCACAACTGAATGATAACTGGCATCCAATGGATGGTGCACTGGTGGGTGCTGGTTCACTGAGGCCCACATTTAGCACTTACCATATTGTATTTCAAGCATAGAGTGCTAAGCATGAATTTCATTCAAAGAAATCTTGGTACGATTCAATAATGAACCTGGGAGTTCATGATATGTGAGGAGGAAATAACAAAGGTGTAAAATACACAAGTTTTGTTGTCATCAAACTTACATAGTTTAAACATGATTGCATACCAGATAACCAAATAGACTTTATAAACAATTGGTATTCCTCAAGGTAATAACATTGCAAATTTATACATGATCGAAATAACATGAGATGCAGTACAGTGGAATAGATCTTTGAAATAAATTGAATATCAAATCATTTGCCTCCCCTTGCCTACTTCTAAAGCTTTAAGTCAATGTACTAAGTCTTTTGAGCTTGTTCTAAGTTACACATTGGGTGAACCAGCACTTGCACTGCTAGCATCAGAAAAACTTACAATGCTATTTTATTTCAGTTCATAATACCATCATATCCATGTCCACTTCTTTTTCTTAAAGCCACTATCAACATGATTCAAACCCAAAAGAAAGAAAATAAAACTAATCGCTCATACTTATATGGTTGTTGAATATTAAGTTGCTAATTACATTTACATGGGGACAAAATTAGGGCCTTTGGGACTGTGATTGGAAACTTCAGATTTACCTTTGGGAACACATTATGGAAAGCATTTGACAAATTAAAAATAACATTAAGAATACTGAAAACACATGTGTGCGAATGAATTTCAGGTAATTCTTCCCTTTACAATCCCAAATATGCGATATTTTTCGGCCATCTTCTAGTAATGTTGGTGCAACTAAGTATGGCTAATTGTACAAATGCAGTACCCTCTAACAACGTAAACCACTGCCTGGATTTTTCCTTTGTATTTTCAGCTCCCTTACTTGCTTGAAGAAACCTGTTTTCGGCAAGCCGGATCTTCTGTGATGGAAGGTACCAGCCAGGCTGTGCTGGGATCTTCTGACCAGTGGAAGGTACCAGCCAGCCTGTCACTATTTTTAAAAAATGAAAAAATCCTAGCTCTGCTTTACATAGGAAAGGGACCTGAGTACAAGCCGCCCTTCAGTGATTTTCGACATGTTCCTTTGGCCTACTGGCCTCAGGCACAGATCTCAAATCACTGAAGGGCATGTACTCAGGCCCTTCTCCTATACATATAACCCACATCAATGTGAACTGAGCTAAAGGATGGGCATCCCATGCAAAGAAGCAAGATGGTGATGTGTGAATGGATCAAGCAAAACAAGCGAGGTCCCATAAACAAATTATGAATCCATCTGAAGAAACTCTGAGACCTATGTGTAAACTCATCAGGGAACATAAAGAAACATCAACCAATAGGGAAAGAATTTGAGAAAATTTTGGGGATCTCATTGGGAACATCGCAATCATATTATATACAACATTGTGTTCCCTAAGGTGAGATGCAGCGCTAATTTTTAAGGCCATCCAAAACTAAAATAGCATTCTTTTCTATTGGCCAACAAATCATAGCAAAAATCACAAGGTAGGGCTTACCGAATCACCTCATGAGATTGTGGTTGAGGTGCCACACATTGGATTTGTCACATTGCACGGATGAGCTCCCAACCAGCATTCATTGCTTGAGCAGAATTGTCAATCCTAAATGTGTTCCTCATCTATCCTCACCATTTTTGACCTAGACTAATGGCAAGGGCTGAGAGTGTGGGAACATTGGCTTAGGTTTGGCTTGTGCACACTTATGTAGCCCACACTTATGTAACCTATACTTTTCATAAACTCTAGGGTATTTATAATATGCAACATAAAATGATCACGCACAAAATAAATAATATTAATTAATTAATTAATTAATTAATTAAAAACAGTCCACAGTGTCAGCTTTCAATGGCTGGAATTGTAACAAGTAAAACAAGAGAGAAAATCTTCACATCTTGTATATGAAACTAGTTGCATCAATGCCTTATTTTTGCACTATTTCAACTGTTTTCGTGGGCGGGACAGGTAGCCACCTGCTCCTTCCACTTTTAGTACTGTCAATTGACTTTTAGAAAGCATCGACGGTGAAGGACACACATGTCTGGTGAATCTACGGTGAGAACAGCCAGTTACATTCTGGAACCCTCATCAAACCCAGTACCACCCAACTGGGCCCGTTCCATAGTACATTTCTGTGGCCCATTACCCTCAACTGGGCCTGTTCCATAGTACCTTTGACTCAACTGGGCCCGTTCCATAGTACATAAGGGTCAAATATGCATGAAGTCGCATCCAGAAGTTGTTTGATTTTTTATATCTGGCTTTATCCATAACCGGCAGAGGGGCAAGGAGCAATTATGCATATTTGTATGCATATCTTTTTAAGGAGTACAAGCTTGATATCCATGTTGAAGATGTAAGGTTCCACGGATGTTGAATATGACTTTGTGTTGAATAGTTATCTATACTTCGGAGTTATGGGTGTAATGTTAAGAAGAAAAACCCTATATATATATATATATATGTATATATATATATAAAGGCAGGGATGGGAATCCACCCACAAGAAATACAAGATAGATAGAAGCTCGAGAACGCAAGTCACAAAAGAACACAACAATCAAGACATCAATAATGCATTAACTAAATAGAAGACCATAAACTAAAAAGGTGTCATTTGTCAATGATTTGTGCATATTGGAGGGCTATGGACACACGCTATTGATAATAAGAAATAAGCATTACAGGAACTAAAGAGGACCGTTGATGACATGTTATAGTGGCATGAACACAAGTGGTCAAAACTCAATCAAAACAAAAATAAAGACAACCATAAGTTTCTATGGCAAGGGGAATGAAATTGTCTTTTGATGCGCACTCCACATATGATCATGTTTTATCCTAAGCAACAATTGTCGTTACATGCATTGTTGTGTATGATGCACATTATACCATATCCAAGTGGGTTGAATCAACTATGACAACATTCATTAAGGTTCAAAAGTCGTCTCTAATATATTAATTGGCATCAAATGTGGCAAGGGAAAAAGTGTGAAACCTTTTCTTGTACCTATGTTCCATTCTCCAAAGCAATAGCTACAATGGTATCCCAAAGACTATCACGGGTTACAATATACTCACTCCCACACAAGCACTTTAAAAAGTGGATATTTAAATCATCAATAATATGTCCACATTGATAACATGAAAAATATTCAATTGTACGATGTGGCAAGTCAAAGCAAGTGCATAACACTATAAGGAAATGAGTTGGGAACAAACAGAATGCATGTGTGGTAGGTTGAACTAATAGTCAAACATTCACAATTAAACCTTACACAAAATCAAAAACATGCTCGTGTGGCATTTGGAAGAACATCTACTAAAAGTGTGGCAAACTCCTATTCGTGCAAGAGGTCTATCAAAAAAACCAATATGCGAAGATGCAATTGTCCCACAAGATTTTTAAAAAGGAGGAACCTAAATATGAACAACCTAAAATAATGAAGTTAAAGTATTTCACAATGCCAGTTTTTAAAAAAAAATGTCAATCTTGACATATGCCATCACATTGAGAAGAATAATGTGATCATCTTGTTGGAAACAAATGACAAGTGCAAGAATGATTAAAACCTAACATCCCAAGAAAGCCATGGCAACAAATTGAACCATTGAGGGAAGGCCAAGCCCCTTAAAAAACAAGTAAAATGACCTAACAATGAGCCAAATGACCCACCATAATATTCAAAGATTATGTGCCCAATAACTTCTCCAATGTAGCCATGGTCCATAAATCAAATTCGTCATAATGATGTAAGATACTGGGAGATGAAAATATAATGTGCAATAAATAGCTTGAACATTAGGCATAACAAATTAAAACATCCACTACAACAAAAGGTGTCCATGTATGCCAAGTGATTTCATTGATTGTGAATGAATTCAGTGATTGCAATGAACTGGACTTAGTGGGGAAGCAATGAATTCACTTGTTTAATGAATAGGGACTAGAGAACTACACCCACATTTTGTAGTAGTGATCACAAACACTACCTATGAATTTACAAGCATAGGAGGTTAACTATGGTGTTGAAATCCTCTAAAAGTGCATCTTGAAATGCCTTTGTAAAAAAAACCTCCACAAATGGTATAAAATTTATTAATGCACCTAAAATACGAAAACTCATGTAGGGTGTAAAAAAGCATGGAAGAAATGATATGGACAATTTTCATCCATGTGCAAACTGAACTACACATTTTATTGGTTAAATGGAAAATCCTAATGTTGTATACTCCATGTGTAATCATAAAAAGGTGAACATTAGTTAACCTAAACCAATGCACCAGCCATTGGAAACCTATTATGAGTTGTGGGTAATCACAACTAAATTATTAAGGTTCCATCGTGGTAACTTTTCATGTAAACCCTCCTACTTCCATCTCACACTAAGCAACTAACTAAGTATGTAAATGGGCAATTATTTTGGGTAAGTAGATAGGGAATATTGGTGAAATGGGTAATGCACTTGGTACCTATTAGGTCTAGGTAAATACCAATGTTGGGTAGTTCTCAAATCCTAACCCAGTTCTTGATTTGGTTTTTAGATTAATTTTCACAGTGAAAACCGGTTGACATGGTTGATTGTGAAAACAAAATGGAAAACCGACCTCTAATTCTCACATGAACGAGAATTAGTTGTGAGAACCAATTTTCAATAGTTTAAGGTTTAGGGTTCCTAAACAACCACTGCCTAGGGATGCGAAGGTGCTATTTAAGGTTATGAGTAAAGTGTATAAAAATGAAACCCATGTTTTATTTTTAGTCACATTGACATTTTTTTTTGTCTTCTAGTGCTCTTGTTATGCTCTTGTTATGCTCTTATTATGCCTGTTGGTTGGTGTTTTTGTTTTGTGTTGCCATTATTAAATCTTAGTTTTTAGTTTTTTATGTTATTCCTTTCATGTTGCTCTTCTTACGTTGTTCCTTTTGCATTGCTCCTCACGTTGCCATTCCTTGCATTGCTCTTCTCACAATACTCTTCCCGCTGCTCCTTTTGCATTGCCACTTTTCTTGCACTATTGCTTTTCACACATTGTCATTCCTCTTGCATTGCCACTCCTTTTGCACAACCGCTTTTTACGCATTGCCAATCTTCATGCATTGTTGCTCCTCACGTGTTGTTGCTTTTCACGTTACTTCTTTTCACGTTGTAGCTTTAATCCACTCTTCTCGCACTATAGGTTCCACTACTAAAATTCTTAATTTTTTCAAACCAGAAATTTTGGTCAAAAAAATTAGATTAGGGGCCCGGGGGGGGGCGGGGGGGCAAAAAAACCCTTTGTCATTTTGGACAAGTCAATTTTAACATGTCCAGTGTGATGAGTAACTTTTTAACTAACAAAATAAGGACCATTTGACTAGTCAAATAGTTTAAATAATTTATTTTAATGGGTGAAAATCCTTTAAAATGTACCACATTGGACGAAAACGGCCTAGTCTTTACTACAATCCTTTTTTACCCTATGTTTTAATCCCCATAAAAAATAATGAATCAAAAGTTATCAAAATTTTCAGAAGGACTATATTTTAGACTATTACAATTTTAGATTCTATCATAATCATCCATAAATGTGTTTTTATGTGATAAAAAAAAGACTATGTGACAAGATTTTGGTACACCTTAAAAAATTTGCACCCTAATATTATTATTAAAAATAATTTGTAGGCAAACAAGTAGGTAGGTCATAAAAATGTAGTTAAATAGGTGGTAGCCTACCCTAACTTAGCCTACGTACCTTGACATAACCTAGTAGAATCCATTTAACTTACTTAACCTAAACTAATTACATACTTTAACCCCCTAAGCATATAAATAAAGTACAAATATTAGGAATTGAACTTTTGACCTCCCAGATGATAAACCAAATCTTTAACCAATGAACCACAACATTGAAAGGTGTTCAACTTTTGTCAAGTTTTTTATTTCACATGTTTATTTCAACACATCATTATGAGACTATGAAGTATGTAGGTAGGTATGTTGTAAGAGGTAGATGGGTGGGTGGGTTGGTGGGTGCGTAGGTCAATAAGTAAGTAGGTAGGGAGGTGGGTGAGTGGGTAGCTAAGTAAGTAGGTAACTAGGTAACTAAGTAAGTAATTAATAAGTACTATGGGTGGGTGGGTAAGTTGAAAAGCAAGTGGCTGGTAGGTAAATAAGTACATAAGGAGGTAGGTGGGTGGGTAGTTAAGTAAATAAGTAGGTAATAATTATTAGGTGGCCAAATGGGCGGGTGGGCGGGTGGATAATTTGATAAGTAAGTGGGTCGATGGATGGGTAAATGAATAGGTTATAGTAGGTAGGTAAGTAGGTGGGTGGGGGGGTAGGTGAATAGGTTGTAATAGGTAGGTAAATACAAAGGTTGGTAGGTTGTAGTAGGTAGGTAAATACGAAAGTAGGTAGGTTGTAATAGGTAGGTAAATACAAGGTTGGTAGGTTGTAATAGGTATGTAAATACAAAGGTAGGTTATAGTAAATAGGTAAGTAGGTCAGTAAATAAGTAAGTAGGTTGTAATAGGTAGGTAAATAAGTAGGTAGGTTGGTAGGTTGTAATAGGTAGGTAAATACAAAGGTTGGTAGGTTGTAATAAGTAATAGGTAAGTAAGTAGGTTGGTAGGTTGTAGGTAGGTAAGTAAGTAGGTAGGTTGGTAAGTTATAGGTGGGTAAGTAGGCCGATAGGTAGGTAGGTAGGTAGGAAGGAAGGTTGTAGAATATGGTAGATAGATAAGTAAGATGCCCCATTTGATTATAATAACATTGGCCATCTTGACTAAATGTTCTACTTGATTCAAACCCCATTGGTCATTTTGACCAAAGGTGTGATTTGTTTATGTCCAACTTGATTAAATGTTCCAATTGACTAAACATCATTAGCCATTTTGACCAAGGTGGTCAAGTTTTTGTCCAATTTGACTAGATGTCCAAGTTAACAAATAATCAAATATGTCATTTCAACCAAGTTGACTGGTCACAAGATACACATGTCATTCAAGCCCTTAGCCCCTAGTCAAACTGTACATGTTCACTATTCAAAAAAGACCAATTAATGAACCTAGACCATTTGAAAAACCAAGAATTTTAATAATGTATTTTTCCATTATTGCTTTTCTTGCATTACTACTCCTTTTGTGTTGTTGCTCCTTTCACATTGTTATTTTATTTTTCTTGGTTAGTATGGTATTTCCCCTACCCTTGCCATGTGCAAGTTAGAGGTTGAAGTTTCGACACGAATTCAAGCATTAGAAATAAGTTCTTTTGCTTTTTCTTTTTTTTTGATTTTTTTGATTTTTTTTTTGGGTTGTTGCTTTGTTTTTTGTTGTTTTTGCTTTGTTTCTTTTTTGTTGTTGTTACACTCGCATTTTCGTTATTATTATTATTATTTTGTTCATTTTTTGTTTTTTCTTTTCATTATGTAGTAATTTTTTAATTTGTGTGCTTTGCTGTTTTTTTTGCAAGATTTCCTAAATTTAAAAATGAACTATAAATTTTTTTCACCCGAAAACCCCATACTTTTTCCAATTTATAATCCTTAAACGTTTTCTAAAAGTTTAAAAATATACATATCTTATTTTTGTAAAATCTTAGGATCTTAAATTACATTTTGTAATTGCTCATAAGTGTTAGTTTTTAGTCTTTGATAGATTGCATTTTGTAATTGTTTGTAAATGTTAGTTTTTAGTCTTTGATAAGAGCATAGAATTGTTTAGTTTTTTTCACTACTCATCAAGGCAGTAATTCTTAATCACAAATCGAAATAATGATGGAATAATATTCTGAAAAAAAAAATACATGTGATGTATATATGAATGAAGTAAAATAAAAGATTAAATTTTTCCAAAACCTAAAAAAATGGGAAGTCTTCAAATAGAAAGAAATAGGAACAGAAATGAATGAAAATAATTTAAAGAAATTACATGCACAAAGAGCATTTTGGAGAGGAAATAATATAAATGCATTGTGTTGGGCATTTTATTAATGATAACAAAAAAGTTAATGTAACAACTCCTCAAACTATGCATTATATTCTTTGCTTCAATAATCCAATATTGAATGTAAATCCAAAAATGCAAGCTAGGAAAGGATTAATCATATATAATATAATTAATGGCATAGTTGCTTTGAGAAAACATGTCAATTTAGATCATTCTAATATTTTAAAAAGTTTGAAGAAAAAATTAATTATCCTTTGAGGGAAAATGAAAGACAACCTTCCAAAAAGAGACCAAATGTTTCTTCTAACTCCATATCTAGTTTTTTTGCTCCAAAAGAACCTTTTAGAAACATGATGTGCAATAAAAAAAATTTCTAGAAGATTTTACTATTTTAATTGTTAAAAACCATTTTCCTTTACAATTTGTAGAAAATAGTTGGTTAAAAAGATTTAGTATGCATTTAAGTCCAAAAGTTGTTTTTCCTTCCAATAATTTTCTAATGAATTACTACCCAAATTAATGGAAAAAACTAAATAATTACATGTTTTACTAACAACTACAATTGTCATTCTACAATTGTAAGTTTTGATTTATGGATGTCAAAAGTTGGACATGATATTTTCTCATTGGTGATTAATTCAGCCAAAACACATTAGCCTTGGTCTTTTAGAGCAAATAGACATTACTAAACAAACTTTGGTTAAAAAATTGACAAAATTGTTGGATAGTTATGCATTTAGGAAAAAACTTATTACGTATGTCAAGGATGAGAGATCTAATCTAAACACTATGACCGCAACCTTAAAATCAATTGTGAGTTGTGATATGTTGGGTTTGGAGGAAAGCTTTTTAAGGCGCTTGTTTTGGGCATGCATTTTCCAAGGCTTGCCAATATGCTAGAGGAAGAAGTTTGTAAAGACTTACGATGTGTCAATCAAATCTATTCGAGGAAATTTGTAGAAATGCATAACTTGGCCAAAAAAATCTAGAAAGGGTAGGTAAGAATGAGAAAAGACATGTTTTATTTTTCATTAGAATTAATTACTATAATCTATTTATAAATTTTAATTATTGTAATTATATTTTTCATTATAATAAAATTGAATTAATATAAAAATCATAAATTTTTATTATTAAATTAATTTTTATTATAATTATTTGGTTATATTAACTAATTATTTACATGAATTCACTTGAAATTAATTTTTATAATTCAAAATTTATTAATAATTACATTAAATCTTGGGCATGACACATGGTGCCTTTGTGTACCATAATTTAAAAAAAAAGTAGAAGACAATGAGGAGTCGAGAGGCTTGTCATCGTTTTCTACATCGAACGAAAAAAACTAGGAGACAATGACAAGCCAAGAGCCTCCTGACTCATAGTCGTCGTCTTCTACAACTAAAAAAAATGTATAAAATGACAACGAACCTTGCAACTCATTGTCGTCTTCTGCAATTGAAGCAAAACAACAAAAGATGACAACGAGCCTAGATCCCAGCTCCTTGTCGTCTTTTGCACCTAAGGAAAAAAAATCAAGAGATGACAATGAACATCCTAACTCATTGTCATCTTCTGCACTTAAGAAAAAAACCAAGAGATGATGACGAGCTGGGAGCCTCCCGGTTCACCGTCATTTCCTGCATTTGAGGAAAAAAACCAAGAGACGATGACAAGCCAAGAGGCTCATCGTCATCTTTTGCACATGAGAAAAAAACCAAGAAATGATGATGAGCTAAGAGCCTCCCAACTTGTCGTCATTCTACATTTGAAGAAAAAAACCAAGAGACGACAACAAGTCGAGAGGCTCGTTGTCGTCTTTTGCACCTAACATAGAAACCAAGAAATGACAAGAAGCCTCCTAGCTCATCGTCATCTTCTACACCTGAGAAAAAAACAAAGAGATGACTATGAGCCTCATGGCTCGTCATCATCTTTTGCACTTGAGGAAAAATTCAAGAGACAACAACGAGCCTCCTGGCTCATCATCATCTTCTGCACTTGAGGAAAAAGCCAAGAAACAACTCACTTAATAGCTCCTTTGTTCCTTTGGCTATGCAGAAGTTTGGACTACAACAATGCTCCTCACCTCCTACAAACTAAAACAGTAAAGTTTGAGTGGCGATGAGGTTTAGGGTTTTTGATGGGGTGGAGGTAAGTAGCTAGGGTTTGAAATGCTTGGGCAATCAAATAGATTGTCTTTATAGGTAGCCTTGAAGTAAGTGAGGGGAAAAAAAAAAGGAAAAAAAGACCCAACCTCAATGCCTGCAGCAGATCCAATAATTGGGATGAACTTGAGTTCATCCCAAACGGAACGGGTGCAATCATGGGGGCTGGGTCACTCAGGCCCACAAAACTGGGTAACCGCCCAACACTAGTAAATTACATGTGGATAGTGGGTAGGCAAAAATATTTGCTACACACCGTCCATGGTGCATGCAAGCATGGTGTGCTGGAGGGCTCTGGTTCACATTGGACCATCATTACTGCCTTTTTTATTTACTGGATAGTTTTCATCAAAAAGAAAATTTAATTATTAAAAAAAAGTGAAAATGAAATTTTTTAAAGATTTTTCAATGATAAAAACTCACCAAAAAAGAAGTGCCAGATTATTGTATTTGACTCCAGTTGGTAGCCAAAAATTATAGAAGGATGTCGAAAAGCTTCTACTTTCATATATTGTATTATATTTTAAAAAAAAGAGTCCACCCTAAACCCTAAACCAATACACATTACCTAGTCTCTGACCAAATAAGTAAAGACCCGTGAGCCAACTTCAAGTAAATTAGTAAATCACAAAATAATAAATGACCATTTGTCAGTACTCAGGACCAGAGTTAGTCTGGTATGATCCAGCGGGTTTTTTTTTTTCAATTTTTTGATATCAAAAATTTGGCAAAATTTATTTTATTTGGAAAATTTAGTCGAATTTGTACTAGGAAAAAAAAATTCCAAAAAAAATCCCAATTTCTTTGTCAGGGTTTTTTTTTCTTTTCTCATACCATTCTTGTCATGGTATTGGGTTCAAGACTGAAATTTAGTGTGTACCTATGAGGCACATATATACCATAGTAGTACCTTGGCAACTTCCATTCTAATTATATTATTTTCAAAAAAAATTCATAAAACGAAAATTTGTGAAAGAAATTAAAGAATCTTTGAGAATGTTTGAGGATTTACTTTTTTCAACATGAAAATTTCAAAATTAATTAATTATTCAACAAACATGTGTTGAATTAGCCCTTCGAGTCGTGTCCCCTTCCACCCACCCACCAAAGAAGGGAAAAAACGCCTTCCAAGGTGCATGTCCAACCCTTCCATTGGTAACCTATTATTATTCTAGGGTACTTATTCATGCTTTTGTTAATTCATGAGAGGCTCTAGATACCAAGGAATTTTGGTCACTAGAGATTAGGTGAGATGATTCATCCTAATTTCATTGTAAAAGGATTCACATTCATCTTTTTGACATTTTGTTTCTTTACGGCCTCCTCAAATGTGCACTCAGCTCCAAATGACTTCATCACCAATCCCTAACTCACAAAATTAAATATGAAATTACTTTCTCCAAAAAAGGTTACTAAGGCACTCATCATACACATATTCATGTAATTTTTTCAAAATGTGACAATGTGATTTAAAACATTCAAATACACATCATGATGAGTCCCTTTTTTGTTGGTTTGAAATTTTGCAGAAATGTGAAAAAAAATATGAAAAGAAAAAAAAATTGATTTTGTTTTTGAGAAAAAAATCATTAAGTTTTCAAATCAAATCAGTTTGTCACCATTTTCAATCTAGACTGTATACATTCATTATAAACTGAGGGTACTTGTTCACCTCTTCTATTCATTAGATGAGGTGCCTCTCAAGTTCAATTTTTAATTTTTGCAATGATCCAATTTGATTGGCTCACCACTAAAAAAAGAATGAAACTATGGAGCTCCCTAAAATAGAAGGTTCTATTTTGGAGTATAGAGTTCCTCCCCCTTTGGCTCACCTGTACAGGTGAAAGGAGGACAAACAATTTGCCAAAGCGTATGAGATAAAAGTGAGGTGCTATGAGATAAAAGTGAGGTGCTATGGAGAACATATTGGGGAACCCATTGGGAACTTAGAGTGAACATAGTGAGAACACATAGGGAACCAAGGAAAAAAAAATTTAATTTTTCTCCCCCCGGCCTCCGCCCCCAACCCCCCAAAACTTAAAAGGAAAAAAAGTAAGGCACCTTCAGTGCATGCTTGGGCCTTCCATTGGAAGCATGAAATTTCACTTCCCAAAAGAGTTGGTCACCACTTTTGTTGGCCTGGGCTAATACCCCATGCAAAGAACACCATACCTATTATTGAGAGTGGTAGAATGATGATGAAAATCCTACCAACCATAATTAAATCAAAGCACCCAAAAAAAAAAAGAAGGGGGGGTGGATACAATGAACAAAATGGAAGACCCAAGACAAAAGAACCACCTAAGAAGAAGGCGAACGACAAAGGAAACATCAAGTTCCCAAACCCCCTCCTATTGCGAGAAGCATATCAAATAAGAAATGGGTAGAAGGTTGGTGTTACCTCAAGTACCTAAGAGAGGGTATTGGTACAAAGTTGGTATTGCCTGAGTAAGGTTTAGGGTTTAGGGTTCAGAGGTAGCAGGCGCAAACCTACCTACCAGACCAATGCAGGTCAGCACTCAGACCCCACCCAGTCAGTCAGTCAGTCAGTCACACGCACACACAAACACGCCAATTCCTCCCCACCACGTGAACTTCTTTTTCACCAAAATCGGCGCCAAAGGTCCCACATTTGGGCCTCGAATGGATCGCACTCGACAAGTATATTCACGGACGACTTTGTTGAAACTTTCTTGCTGCCATTTCTGATGGGTTTTTGGTTTTTTTTGGGGTTGGTTTTGGTGACCAATTGCTCTGTAGTAGCTCGGTGCTCCTCCACATTTTGGGTCTCCGTGTCACACGCTCCTTGTGCAAACCCCCATTTCTGTTTCTGGCACCAACTAAAAGCTAGCTAACCGTGAGGGAGCGAGGGAAGAAAGGAAGGTGGGAGCGAGGGAAGAAAGGAAGGTGGGAGAGAGGGAGGCAGCAGGCTGGAGCTTGTACAATACCAGCTTGAATTCTTTACTAGATAGGGTTGGAATTTGGAATCAGTTGTTTTCGTTTCTTTTTTCTTTTTTCCTCTTTGGGTTCCAAGAGTTGAATTTTGGTTTTTGGGAGCTGTGTGATTTGGAAAGCTTGGTTGGGGGACCAAGAAATTCTGGTACAAGAATCGCACTAGTAAGTAGCCTGGAGGTGCTGGTGGTTTATTTTGGAAAGCAATTCTCTTCGGAACAACAAGAATCTGTTCAAGAAGAAGAAGAAGAAGAAGAAGGCTTTGGTATTGGATTTTGATAGCAGAAGGCTCAAAAAGCTCACGAGGAGGTGCAAAGAAAGCCTTACAGCGGTACCAACTTTGTTAGCAAAATTGTGATCAAAGATGGCTTCTTTTTTTTTGTGGGTTCCATGCGAGGATTTGGGAAGAAGCTGAAGCTGCTGCTGCTGCTGCTGCTGCTGTGTTTGAGAGAGGTCATTTCCGTGGAGAATCTTCTTCTCAGAGATTTGGCTGGAAAGCTTGGAGCAGCAGGTTGGTAAAGAAAGAAAAAGAGGCTGGTGGGTGGTGGTATGCTCGAGGAGAGGGGACGAAAGCGGTGGTCACAAGGTGCCTTTGGGTAGTAGAAGATTGGGTCACCAATGGACGGAGGTTTTACATCCCCGGAGAATGTGGAAGCAGTGAATGAATTTGCCCAGCAGGAGGTTCCTTCTTCACAAGATCCTTCTCCTCCTTCGTCTGAATCATTGTTGGATCACAACAAGAAGAGCTCTGTTCTTTACTCCTCACAAGCATCAGATGTAAGATTATATCATCTTTTCCGATTTCGAAAAGAAAAAAAAATCGTCGTCGTCGTCGTCGTCATTTTATTTTTCTGAAAAAAGATTGGCAACATCCATAGGGAGGGAAGAAGAGTAGCAAAGGGTTTTTTCTGAACCAAAGATCATAATTGCATGGAGGAATTAAGCTCACCAATCTCTCACTCTCTCCTTACAAATCTCTGGTTTCCCCAACTCTTTTTTTGGCTCAATCGAGGGGACCCATCACCATGTTGGTTCTCAAAGCAACTAAGCCTTAGGTGCAAAACTCTAAGCTACAGAACTGCAGACTGTTTTTTTGTCTTGGTGGGCAATTCTTCTTTGCGACAAGGTGAAAGGAAGCTCCATGTTCCGCTTGTTTGTTCTGTGGATGTACTAGAGCAACTTTCAGTGATGATTGTACATGCTGACGGAATGGCATAATACTATGCTGTGTCTTGCACTTTGCAGGTACAGAAAAAAATGTCATATCGGCCTCTCACACCATTCAGGATAGTGAGAGGGGTTTTCTGTTTCATAGTGCTTTTGTTCTCGTCGCTCATGCCACTCCTCATTATGGCACCTCCATCATTTCTTACCTTGCGCCTGATAAGTGTGCGTTTGAGCCGTCACGCCACTGCTTTTTTCTTAGCGGGTTGGCTCTCCTTGTGGCCATTTTTCTTTGAGAAGATCAACCAAACCAAGGTACAAAATTCAACAGGATTGCCATTGCAATGAATTATTTTTTAATATCCCATCAATTTTGCATCTATTCTCTCAACCTCTTGAGAGAAAGAGAGAATGACACAGACCCAGTGAATTTACAGGTAGTGTTTGCAGGGGACAAAGTGCCTCATGACAATCGTGTATTAATATCATGCAACCACCGCACTGAGGTGGACTGGATGTACATATGGGATTTAGCAATTCGCAAGGGCAAGATTGGTTACTGCAAGTATGCAGTGAAAAGCTCTGTGCGCAATGTTCCTATCTTTGGCTGGGCGTTTTGGGTTTTTGAGTTTCTTATGCTGGAGCGGAAATGGGATGTAGACAAACCAGTGATTGAATCTTATTTGAAGAATTTCATGGATCCAGCTGACCCTCTCTGGCTTGTGATTTTTCCAGAAGGCACAGATTTCACGTAAGTGGTTGTTTTTCCTTCCCACTCAGTGTGCTTGCCAGGTTCTTTGTGGATTTCCATCATACCTGCAGCATGGATTCCATTGAATCTGATTGTATATGCATTCTTTCTTTCCTTTGTGCAAAAAACACTGTTATCAGGGAGAAAAAAAGGGATAGAGGAAATCTGTTTGCCAAGGAGAATGGTCTTCCTGAGCTCACTAATGTTCTTCAACCACGCACCCGTGGCTTTGTGACTTGCCTCTCCCGTTTGCGTCCTACCCTTGATGCAGGTACTTTGACTTTCAGACTGAAACCCATTCTTTTATTGCTTTACTGTTATCACTTTTATTGACTACCTATTGATATCCAAAGCAATGTGGCCAAGATTTTGTAAACGTTATACCTTACTTTGGAAAATTATGCAGTAATGTATCCTGAATTCATCCTCTAACAAGTGAATGACACTTTTGATGGCCTAAAAAGTATGCACCCTTGAAATCTATCAGAAGTAGACCAGCAAAAATTGCAAATCTTTGACAAAATATTCAATCCAGGAAATCAGGTAGATTGTATGTGAGTGGAATTGGACATGCCATCTTGAGGGTAAAGTTCAAAAGTACGTCCTTAGTGAATATGCTACATTGATCTGGTTTTTGTTTTTTGTGTCTGTGCAGTTTATGACCTCACTATAGGGTACAAAGATCGGTGTCCCTCATTTTCAGATAATTTATTTGGAACTGATCCAGCAGAAGTACACATTCATATCAACCGTATACAGTTAGCAGACATCCCTGAATCCGAAGAGAGATTGTCAGAGTGGGTGTACAAACTTTTCCTTGAGAAAGACCAGATGTTGGCTGAATTCAGCAGAAATGGACACTTCCCCAATAGTGGAGAAATAGAGGGGAACTTGAGCACCACCATGTGCATTTTCAACTGTTTGCTCTTCACCGTACCCTGGCTTTTCATATTATACTACATATTCATATCCACTTGGATGCAGGTGTACACCGTTATCAGTTTCCTAACACTCACAAGTTGCACATTTATGGGTTGGAAGACTTCGCCTATTTTTTCCTGGATGCAGGCAACAAAAAAGTTAGACTAGTAGTAATGAATGAGTACTCAGTTTTGGAATATGAGACTGGTGTGTGAGAATGCAGTTTTCACACTTGGTTCCACTCTATGCATGTTAAGGTCGAATACAAGCTGAATTTCATGATTTCACACCTTTTGTTATGACTCTATCTCTCCAGCTCTACCTCTCTATCCTTTGTACACAAGAGATGGTGTGACATTTATGATTTAATCCATTGAGTTTAATCTTTTTGAAACATGTTTTCTTTTCCTCAAAATTTCACTTGATTGTGAATGGGAAAAATATTGACCAGCTCCCCTTCTTCCGCTAAACCCTAACCTTGCTCCCTTTGCATGAGGCTTACAACATATGTGGAGACAATGCAAAATACTTTCCTCATGTCCAAGTCTTACATGACCCTTTGGCAAAAGATTTTTGTCATTCCTGGGAGTAGTGCCATTTGTGAGAGATAGAGAGAGCAAGAGTTTTCAAAGCATTTTAAGATTGCCACTTGATAAGGACTTAACATTCGAGTCATTTGATGCACTTATTTGGGTGTCCTTATGCAAGATTGATCTTAACAATATGAATTGGCAAAGGACATTTTTGGCATGGAATGTAACAGAAAACGGGGATTTTAGCAGGGAGTTTGTTTGATGGAATTGGTGAACCCTCAATCTAACTTTTTATTAACTAACAAAACTTTGATTGATTTTTTTTGTGGTTCATAACAAGTTTTGATTTTCAATACATCATTCTAGAAAAGTGCATTTTGTGTGACACAATTTTGGTCATGCACAATAGTGCACATCAACGTACTTTTTTAGACCTTTCACAAACATTACAATTGTAATAAGTTCTGTCACTTTAGCTTTCAATCCAATCCATCATGTGCTCAAGATGCAAATTAGGATTTGTCCATGTGTTTGATTCTCCTCTCTTTGATCACCATTCCCATTCAATTGCCATTTGGGTTTGCTTTCATAAGATCCCCTTCCAAATGATGGATCATCCCAAGTCAGATTCACTTGATGATCCTTAACAAGTTTCCTCATCCTTCACCCTCTAACCCATCCACACAATACTTATCGTGTGATTGTCTATATTCACCTATCCTCTCTCCTAATACCAAGTTCAACAAGCTTGTGAACAATAGCAATAACATGAAGGACAAAAAAGGGTAAATCATGCTAAGGGTAGGGGCTACCCAACTATGGTCATTGTTGTCATGCTCCAACCTCCTATGTATGTCTCCTTGCTCAATTACATTTCCTCTTCTCATCATCATTCACTCCACACACACATATAAAGCCCCTCCACCACAAATATGCATGTACAAGCATGTACACATACACAATTATTCACCCTTCAAAGTTCACCCAACTAATATTCTTATTTCTTTGTCCTTTCATTTTTCTTTTTTAATTGTCCCAGATTTTCATTTGCCTCCACCTTCCTTGCCTCTTAGAATAACTTTGAAAGTTGGGGTTGACCCTTCGAACTTAACCACCTTTGTTCATCTTCCTATGTATTTTCTTTTATAACTATTCTTTTGAATAATGTTTATTGAGCAAGGGGCAATGCAACTAAACAACATAAAACATATATGCATAATCTTCAAATACATTCACTTAATGTGTGGGCCCATGCACAAAAATGCCCACCAATATTATTATTTACTAGTGGTAACCCTGTGCATAATGCACATGTGTGTTATTTCAAGTTAATTCCCAAAGTGTTCCGGAGAGGGAGGGAAGGTCGGTCAGGCAGCGCTTTTGGCACCTGGATTTTGGAGTCCGTTGTGTAGTAGTAATCCGTCAATTAAGATGTTAGTCGACGTTTCGGATCCTGACACGTGGTTAGTTAGTCACCCCGGGTACCCGTATCTTTCCCTCTACCTAATAATGACTCTACAGGAAAAGCCGCAATTTGGGACTTGAAAATTTACCAAAAGGAAAAAAAGTCGCAGTTTTAATTGGGACCTGAAAATTTACCAAAAGGTTGAACCGTAGTCAGTTTTAATTAGGACTTGGGAAATTTACCAAAAGGATAAGCCGCAGTCAGTTTTAATTGGCACCTGAAAATGTTCCAAAAGGAAAAGCCGCAGTCAGTTTTAATTGGCACCTGGAAATTTTACCAAAAGGGTGCACTTTTGGGCGATTTCACAACAATTATTGGAGTCACTGTCACTGACTGACTGACAGACTTGCTGAATTAATATATAAGATTGATCCATGTAAAAACTTGTCAGTAATTGACCAATACATGAATGGAATGCAGTTACATTGTAATCCATGGTTCTAAATATCCATGTCATAAGGACCATTATCAATCAATAAAGCCATAGTCTTTAGGTCTAACGGTGGTAGAGATGACTAGAAAGGAATGTGAGAATTTGTTGTAAGATTAGTTTACAAACATTGAGTTATTCAAATTAAAAGTAATCTAAATAGTTCTTCCAATATGTAATAAATGATCAAGATTAGTCAATCTATCAAGGGACAAGAAGACTCAAATTAGTCAAATAAACCACTATTTCATATTAAAATACCATAACTTGCCATATTTTTAGAAGTGACATGTGGCATGAACAAAAATCACCAAGGGATGACACATGTTAGAATTTTGGAAACTGACAATGACGTCATGTGACATAGCACATTTTAATTAAATAATGACAAGTGTCATCACGATGGATGGCAAATATGATGCAATGTGATATACCCATAAACCAATTAAATTGTGACACGTGGCATCCATATGGACATATCGATTTGACCACACACAACATGATGACCTAATCAATGGAAACCACGTGGTAGAATATGGTTCACAATGTTGACATCATATGCCAAACCCAACATTAATCATATGGTAACACGTGGCATGCATAAGGCCTTAGTCTAAATTAGAAGATGGATGAGGGAGCTGACATGTGGATTTCCTTTGGCAATTGTGATGATGTCGTGTGGCGTACATATTGTGACTACTTTTTTGACTAATCAAAATGATCATAGTCAAATTGGCCATTGGATTATTTGACTAATCAATATGTATGTAGTAGGCTTGGTCAAAAAAACATTGGTCAAAATGGCCATGTTGAAATTGACTTGCCCAATTTGACTAGGTAGTCAAAATGACATTTGTCACTTTTGGGGTCTTTTTAAATAATTTTCATAGTTGATTAAACCATGATTTGTTGTAATGAACTTAAAGTGGAATAACTTAAAATAATAAAAAAAAACCTATTAAGGTGGAATCATTGTGTTTTTTTTTGGTGAATTTTCGCAACCTAGCAACAAAAAAAAGGGATGGAGAATCCAACAAAGGGATTTTTGAGGTTTTTAAAAAACAATTGCCATATCTTGACCAAAAAATCTTAAAAGTTACAAAATTTAAACAATGTGTTCATGTAGGTTGCCAAAACTAGGCACAATTCCAAAAAAGATCTACTAGTAAACCATGATAGTTGCCGTTTATTATTAATTAATGTTGAGGATCCTACCCATTGCACATATTTGAGGAATTTGAGAAAAAAAACACTAGTTGGAATATCTTAAAATATTCAAAGATATGCTAAGGTAAAAACCTAAAATAACTTAAATTAATCGAGAATAATTTTAAATAAAATAACTTAAAATAAGTTAGAATAGCTTAAAATAGTCCATAATAGCCTAAGCTAAATTAATTAATTAAATAGGTTAAGTAATATGTAATAAATAATAAGTAGGATAGATAGTAGGTAATGTGTAGGTGGGCTAAGTAGTAGGTATTTTATTGTGTTTTTTTATTAATTAATAAATTAGGTAGGCTAAATAATTTATTTATTAAATAGGCTAAATAGTAAGTAGTAAGTAGGTAGGTTAGATGATAAGTATTTTGTTGTATGAATACATGTGATAATGTTGCATAGTATTGTAATGTTCTGTTTTCATTAAAATATTATCCCATATCATTTGTTTACAAGTTGAATTTTATAAAGTTTTGAGTTAGATGAAAGAAAGGATTATTCATGGTATGCATTATAGACATTCAAAGTGTAATTGCCATTTGGGATGAACCAATCGAAAAGGCTTGTGACCATGAACAAAAAAAAATCTAAAATCCTACTTACCAAACTTGTTACTTACGCCTATAATCTACACCCACTTTCGTATCATAAGCCTACCTATCTACCATCCTAAACCTATAACTTACACCCACATACCTATTGGAAACCTACCTACCTAATGTATGTTAGATTGCTTATTCTAATGTAGTTTAACCTAACTTAAGATTGTTAGATGGATTGTTGTCACATGGATATATCCTAGTCAATTATGAAACACTTCATGCAACTACATTTTTTAGTTATAAACCTAGTCACAAATGACCATGCCACATCATTGTAGGTTGGATGTTAGTTGAATGAAAAGTTAGTGTTAGTCACATTGTGATGCAATTGCCATTTTGATTGGGTGCCATGTAATGTCTTTTGCAATTAAAATTTTTATGTGACTTGTTCAAGGTGACTAGACATTGTATCAATCACATACGGCATTTGCAACTAAAAGTTAATCATAAAACCAATCATTAATACATGAATTCCTTGTAGTAATTTGAATTGAGTTCCAAATTCTTGGGAAGTTATTGAAATTTTAAAAAACCATCCTCAAACCCACATTAAAGGTTCCATGAAATAAAAATACAACTCAAAACCATAACCGAAGGTTTGTTTCAAAATCAAAACTAATTTGAACATATAAAACATTTAAAACCTTAAACTAAAGGTTTTGTTTGTGGTGAATTTTTTACTTTGAAAAATCTACTTTTTACCTTGCACAAAGGATTTTCAATGGAAAAAGATGCCCAAACTGATAAGATTTTCAAAAGAAAAATTTAAGGATTGCTAAATTTTGACAATAGATTTTTGAATGTAACCAACATATAGAAGGATGTTTAATTTCTTTTTATTTTGATGTCCAGTTTATAGCCAAACTTAATTAAATCTTCTTAGGGATAATTTCAACTTTAATTAAATCACAAACTTTGAGGAAACAATACTACTCAAAATTGAAAGGTCAATATAATGACACCTTTTTAAGGATTATGTTTTTTCCCTGTCACATATGAACTCAATAATTTACTTAAAGTTAATTTTTCTCCAAGTGTTCTTTCATCTTATTCCCAACAATGCTTGTGCTTATAATCCAAAAGTTTGTTTGTTTATATTTTACAAGGTTTTCACATTTATAGCAACATTGTTAGTTTTGGTTTTTAGGCCAATTCCAAGTCCTTAGACTAATGGTTCTCAATTATGAAAAAAAATTGAACATGATTTCTAAACTAGACCTAAACCCAAGAATTGGCCTTTGGCTAGAACCATATCTTGACCAAGGCATAAAACCAATTTGTACAAGTTTTGATTCTTAAGTATGTATATATATGGCTTGGGTTAGATAAACTATTAGGTTGTGAAGGGAAAATGCCAAGTATATTTCTTTTTTGGAAATAATAAATTTGGGGTAGGAAGGTGGGATTAAACATGTAGTTGTTACTTTTGGAACTTGTTTCAAATACGAAATTCTTTTTTAACTAATTTTTGTTTGTTACATGTAGCCCTTATTATTGGTTGTAGGGTTGTCACAACGTCTAGGTGTCTGTCATGTGACCCAACATCACATCAAAATAGGGTCAACCTAGGTCAAAGCCCATATCGAGTTTCTTAAGGCAAGGATAAAGGCAATTGGAATTGGACTTGTTTCAGTCACCATATAGTTAGGACTTTTCAATTGCCATTTTTTCTAGTTGCCACAAAAAAAATTTCACCAAAGTTACAATCCTTGCATATTTTTCCATTGCCAAACTTTTGGTCATGACCATTTTTGGTTGCCATGTTTTACAATTGCCACAAAATTTTCCATTGCCAAACTTTCAATCATGACCTTTTTTTATTGCCACAAATTTTTCCGTTGCCAAACTTTCAATCATGACCTTTTTCAATCGCTACAAATTTTTCCATTGCCAAACTTTTGGTTGTGACCTTTTCCGATTGCTAGCTTTTTTGTTGCCACAAATTCAATTGCCACAATTTTTTTCATTGCCACAATTTCAATCATTAGCAAAAAAATTGATCATCAAATTTTTGACCACCACACGATGACTAGCAACTAAAATTTAACAATGGATAAGAAGGGGTTTAAAGGTTTTCATCCAATGATTTTTTTGGGCCAATGTTTTTTTTTCCCCAAAAAGTTTGGAGAAATTTTTATTTTTGTTTAAACAAATTTTTTTTGAAATGGAACTTCAATCAATTTTCCAAAATTTTGTTACATTATAACTTTAACGAAAATTTGCACACCAAAAAAAAGAAAAGGTTGGGGACATGAAATGATGGGATGCACGTTATTTATTTATGCCTTTAACATGTGCAAAATGAAGAGTCACAATATGAATAAAAAGTGTAATAGATCACACAAATTTCAAAAATAATTACACATAACATGATTCCTTGAAAACAATTTTGAATTGCACTATTCCAAAAATTGACCCAATCTATGCACTAGACAAAATTTGATGGGGGTATTTGATGTCTCCCGTTCACTTTGGCCTATGTTTACCTAGTTGAAAAGAGGAGGGATATACGTTTCTTCCTTAAGCATATGAGGGAATTATGTGTAGGGGAAAGCTTGAAAGGTATTACAACTACTATGCAACTTTCCCCCTAGAAATATGGGGAATTAATAAATAAATTGTTTTGTTGAAACATCAGTCAGTTGCATTGTAATTAGAAGTGTGTTGAAAATGGATCTTCTACATAGTAATTTGGACACATTATACATACATCCATAGTCAACCATGTTTAATTTTTTAAAGAATTGCATTATAGTTGCATGTGAAATTATTTTAGAACTATTGAAAATGTGCCACTAATGCAACAATTATGTTGCAACTAGTGTATGATGTACATACTTGCAATCATGCCATGTGTCCCCATTTCCATTACCCATTATGGGTTACATTTGCAACTAGTTTTTTTTATTATCATTCCCATTGATACAATTAATAAATACTAAACCCATTAGTGTGCCATTATTAAATTATTAGTGGTCAACTATGTTGTGAATATTGTGCAACAATTTATAATTTAATACTTAGGATTAAAATATTCGTAGTTAATATTATGAACTTATTAATTATACTAATAATTGATTAGTAATCTAATTAAATAATTTTAATTCATATAATTAATTAACTAATTATACTAATTAGATTGAATAATATGGATGTGTAGGAACAATAATTATTCATCAAATAAATATTTATCTAAATTGGAGATACTTAATAATGAATAGAATTGATTAATTAAGATAATTATTATCTCACACTAATTACCAAATCATGAATTATCTAAATGAACTAACAACTTAATTTTTTGGATACAAATAATTAATTTAAATGTAAAATTAAAAGCAATGTGTATATTATAGTAAAAATTCAATTCAAGTGTACATATGGATATGTCTATTTATACATTTACATTTTCTACCCAAATTCATATTTAATTTTCAAGTTTTAGTCATCAATTAGTTTTCAATAATTTATTAATTATAAAATAATAATAATTCTATTTATTTAATTATTATAAACTAATTACTTAAACTAAACCATTAATATGAATTATAAATCAATGTGCTTCAAATAACTAGTTTGTTACTTAATTCAAATAACCAATAACATTCTTTTTAAAATTTAAATAATAAATGACTAATGATAGGAATTTAGATAATTAATCATTTGATAATAAATTATTTAAAATAAAATAATTAATTATTTTAAGTAACTAACTAAAAAATAAGATGAATTAGACTAAATACTTCCAAAAACAATTTATTTTGTTCATTAAAATAATTAATTATCTAAATTTATTAACTAATGAATTATTTGAATTAGACTAATTAACCTAGATAACTAACTCACATGTTAATCAATTCAAATAATTGATTAAAATTAGCAATTATCAAATATTTAATTCAAAAATTTATTTTTCAGATAATTATTTCAGATAAAATCAGATAAATTATTTTGATAATTAATCATTGGAACTAAATTAATTAATTTAAATCAATATTTTAGATAATTAAATAGTAACTAATTAATCCACATATTTATGTATTAGAGAATTATTAATTTAGTTTTATGATTTACATAATGAAAAAAAAAACATATTGGAAAATCTTTCTATAGTTGTAACTCAATTTGTAACTACAAAATAGCTAAAATTTAACCCATATGTTTGTGTTTAAATTTCACCTCACAAGTTATATAAAGAAGGTGTTTTATCTTATGTTCACACATAAAAATACATATGTCATTTTGGGATGAGCTCAAGAAAGTTTAACACTAAAAAAAACATAAAATAAAATAAAAATATTTATATGATTATTCCCTTAAATCACTTAATCTTGTACTTTCCTATCTACTTGTTTATGTAAATAAATAAATAGGTCTTATTTTTCTACCTACTTACATAAGTAGGTAGATATGTAAATATGTAATGTAGGTATGTAAGTTTTAAGACCCACCAACCTACCTACCTATAGCTATGTACCAATTTACGTAGCTATTAAAATAGATATTTATTTTAATTTTTGCTCAAAATTCAATTAATATGTCATGTGAATTATTTTTTATTGTGTTACATGTCATAATTTTGGACCATCATTAATAATCGTAAACAACAATGAAAATCAATATTTCAAAAATAAAATAATTTTTAAATCCAAAAATCTTCATAATGCCCATGTCAAATTTTAATGGATGGATGAAAATTAGTAACACCAACATGATGTTATGGCTATAGTTGTAATGGAATTGCATATTAGTTGAAAATAAGTTGTTTCGACAAAGTTATAATTAAATTGCATTATATATACAATGAATTGCAACTTCTACAATTCATGCAACTTATCCGATAATATTCATAGTGTACAAATATGATAAGTTAAAAGTGATCAATGCAACTCAAAACTGAGTTGCAAAGTTAGTTGCAAAACACCCATTTTTCTCATAATGTATACTACCTAGTGGTACGAGGAAAAAAATGAAAAAAAATCAAAGTCATTTTAAGAAATTGAATACTTGTTTCGCCCAAATAATAAAAGAATGAACACACTAAGTAACATGTCCTCTAATCACATTGAAAAAATCAAAATAAGGTCTACCATTACTTAAGTAGGTGTAAAATCCCTCCCCCTCCTACAACTCATGATGTATGTATGTCACCAAAAAGAAAGAACATAGAAACTTTATTTTTTAGTTCAAAGTTTTCACAAATATTTGATACAAAAATAAGAAATATTTGTATTTTATTTTAGTCATCAAATTTAAAATCAATAATGACTCAAGTATCTATTTGTTGCAACATCTTTTAATCATTTGAAATAAAATTTTCTTTAAAATAAAATCTAATGGCATGTGTAAATCTTTTTGGATTCTTTCTTTAAAATAATCAATGGCCACATTTTGACAAAACTCCCAAATAGACACAATCTTGAATTTAGCATGAAGACACTCACTTACTGTAATTATACAACAATTAGCAAAATGTCACCTTACATTTCTGCAACCACACTAGCACGAACACTCCATTAACCCCACCACTAACCTCATGTCCTCCCCATCAAGGAATCTTGAAATGTATCCCCAAATTCTCTTCACAAACATTTCTCATGCAATAACTTTAGATTAGTAGCTTTTACAAATGGAACATTGTTTTCCCACTTTCTGGTTACAACCTTTAAAAATTCAAATGTCAGTTCACTATAATTGCAAAATTCCCAACTTATGAACAAAATCCTACTCAAAACTTCTACAACAAGAAGTACTTATTATCAATCTCACACACCAAGTCTCCCGAAAATCCCAACTTCCCTTGTCACCACTCAAACACATCAAGCTTGCGAGAATGTAACCATTTCATATTAGCTTAACAATGCCCTAGAGATTTTCATCATTTCCACACATGCCTTTACTTTAAACATCTTATTATCTACCTTCACATTTCTTGATTTAAAGTCCCAACGCAACAAAAATCTTGGAAATCCCAAGAGCATGACTAAAAGACTACTACCATGAGCAATTTTCTCATCAACAACACTACAAAAGTCGATGAACTTTATTTAGCTCTTTACTCAACATTTTATCCGCGAATGCACCACCCTTTATATTTAATGGTCATCTCCTTCCAAAGATTACAAGTCATCCCCTTCACAATTTGTAGAAAAGACATGTCAACCAACCTTGGAAAAGAAGTGTTAACATCATTGAAAAATCCTCAAAGAATAGCACAAGGAAAACATAGCCAAGATGCCCATTGTAAAAACACCATACATGCTTTGCATTCAAGCACAACACTCCAACATGCAAACACATCACATTGCCATACTAAAGCATTCACTTGCATTAAAAACACACACACCAATTTGAAGAAGAATTTCGAAAAAACAATCACCACTTCTAATCACCACAGATTCTTTCCTTTAACTACTTTCACACATCCAAATCCACCAACCACCAAAAACCTTGTCACTTTTGCTTTAAAACATGCCATCTCCTTTCTATCACTTTAGGTTACATTTCCATCCCCAAACATGCTTCCATCCAAACCCATTCACACACTTCACAAATTCCAGACATGATTTTAGGTCACACATATCTTTTAGGGTTTAGGGTTTAGGGCAAACCGGCGGGCACATGGGCACTTGAATTTTGGGGTTTTTGCCTTTTATGAAAAACATCCGGTTCCGGTTCTTTATAAAGAAATTTTAGAACAGATCTGGTTCCAGTTCCGATTCCACACAAAAAAAAATGGAACCTTGGGTTTGGTTCTGGGTTTAGGGTTTAGGGTTTAAGGTTTTTTTAACCATGGTATCACCCAAGGCAAACCACCACCCTCAGGCTTTTTACCTTTTACCATGGTATCCGTGTGGGTGCTTAGGGCCTTGGCCTGGGCCACCCCTAAACCCTAAACCCTTTACCTTTTACCCACCCAGCAGATATTTTAACAAGTAGACGTGGCCAAGGGACGAGGTCTCCTTGTGAGAGGCAACTTATCTACTGGCAAATTCAAAACGCTCCAAAATGTTCTAGAATTTTCCGAAACGTTCCAAAGGAACAACGTTTTTTTTTGTTTTCACTGCTGAAATTTCGCCCAAAAACCAAATAATATATAATATCTATATAATTCGAAAATGACGTGATTCTGGAGGGTTTTACTGGGTTTTGGGTGTATAGCCATAAATAAATAAACAAAGTTGATTAAAGATATTGTACTTCCTAGTTGGAGGGATGATTGCCCATTTTTCCTACATCTTTATATGAATAGAACCACTTAAGCCAATTGACAATATTCCTTTAAAAAAAATACTACTACAAGGGACCAAGCAAACAACCCAAACACAAACAAAAAAAGAGGTGGGAAAATAGTGCAGCTCAAATGTGGGGTATATCCATAGCCATTAATAATAAGCACCAAGTTTCCAACCAAGTCTGAATTCCCTTCTTCGTCTCCCTTCTAGCCTCTTCTTCGCTTCTGCCTCCGCCTCCCCCAAACCCTAATTTGCGAGTCGCCGTTCAGCTACACCATCACGTCCATGGTTCCTTCTCTTCTCCACCCTTCGTACTCTTGTTGTTGCCCTGTTCTGCCGCAATTGCGCGCTCCTCCTCCTCCTCAGCCGCCGCTTACGCACTTCTCTTCTTCTTCTGCTGCGTCTTTGTGTTTGTGTTTTTCTCCGCCGGCGGTTCTGAAGTTGCGTGTTTCTTCTTCTTCGGTATGTGCTGCTCTGCGCAAGCAAGGCAGCATGGGTGGAGTAAGATTGGCGCCCAGGATCCTGCTGCGTGCGTTTGTGTCGCCGCAGGTGGACCGTGCCGCGCGGCGTCTTCTACTATCGCCTTCCACTCGTCCCGTGGTTCGGCCTGCCTCGCGGCGCATTCAAACCAAGGCGTGGATTCGAGGAAGTCACTCTGAGCTTGGTGGTAAGATTGCTTTCCTCATTGTTACTCGTCGTCTCTTTCTCTTTGTTATGTGTAGAGCCAATTTGCTAGGGTTTGCATTTCTGGTGTGTGAAGAAGTGGCTTTTGCATTTTGATTCACTGTTGGGATTCGTTTATAGTCTTAGTCTCATCTGAAATGGATCCTATGACATGGAGTAGTAAAGTAATGGATTGTATTTCATTTGGTCTTCTTCATTTTCAGGCCAAAAAATGGTTGTTGAGAAGACAACGCAAGAGGTTCTCTGGCTCAATAGCAAACTTAACACCCCCTGGGTGGGAATGGAGCCAGGCCCTGCAATGGCACCCCCCAGGACTGCACAAATGGACAGTTTTGCAAGCAGACTTGTGAGGCATGCTAAGAGTGGGCAATATGCCATGGCATTGGAGGTTTTCCGGCAAATGCAGCAAGAAGGCATTGTTCCAGACAGGCCGACTTTTGTTGCAGTGCTCGATGCGTGTGCTAATCTACAAGCACTTGAAGAGGGCAAACGTATCCATGCACAAGTCCTAGAGAATGGCTTTGAGTTGGATTTTGATGTTTGTAATAGCCTTGTTGACATGTATGCCCAATGTGGGGATATAGAAGATGCTTGGAGTGTGTTCAACAAGTTGGGTACACGTGATCTGGTTGCCTGGAATGCTATGATTCTGGGGTTTGCGAAGTCTGGGCAAGGGAAGAAGGCTTTGGAACTATTCCAACAAATGCAACTTGAAGGGGTGGAGGCAAACACTGGCACCTTTGTGAGTGCACTGAATGCATGTGCTAGTGTAGGAGCACTACAAGAAGGCAGGGAGGTTCATGAACTGATCATTCAAAGTGGTTGTGACTCAGATCCTGTTGTGGTTCATAGCCTCATGGATATGTATGCCAGATGTGGGAGTGCAGAGGATGTAACAAGACTTTTCAACATGATGCCCACACATGATATTGTTGCTTGGAATGCCATGATCTTGGCTCATGTGAAATGTGGGCAAGGCCAGAAGGCACTGGACTTGTATCGACAAATGCGAGAGGAGGGGGCAAAGCCCAACTCCATCACCTTTGTTGGGGTTTTGAATGCAATTGCAAGTCTAGGGGCCATTGAGGAAGGCAGGCGTGTCCAGGAAGAGGTTATTCAGAGTCACTATGATTTAGATGTTGGTGTTGGTAGCAGCCTTGTTCACATGTATTCCAAATGTGGAAGCCTAGAGGATGCTGCAAGAGTGTTTAATAGGATGACCTCACGGGATATAGTTACTATGAATGCAATGATTCTGGCATATGTTAGATGTGGCCAAGGGCAGAAGGCATTGGAACTCTCCCGAGAAATTCATCGTACAGGCTTGGAGCCCACCCCCATCACCTTTGCAGGTTTGCTGAATGCATGTGCTCTTTCAGGGTCAATTGAAGAGGGCAAACGGATCCATACACAAGTTGTACGACATGGCTATGAGTCAGATGTTAATGTGAGAAATAGCCTTATTGACATGTACACCAAATGTGGGAGTGTAGAGGATGCCTGGACAGTATTTGAACAGACACCGACACATGATATGGTTGCTTGGAATGCTATGATTGTTGGATATGCAAAATCTGAGCAAGGGCAGAAAACAATATCATTGTCTCGACAAATGCAAGTGGAAGGGGTGGAGCCTGACCGTGTGACATTTGTGGGGCTGCTGAATGCATGTGCCAGTCTAGCAGCACTTGAACAAGGAAAGCAGGTTCATGATCAAGTTACTCAAAGAGGTTATGACACTGATGTCTTTGTGGGTAACAACATTGTTCACATGTATGCTAAATGTGGGAGTATAGAAGATGCCCAGAGATTTTTTGATAAGATGCCCACCCGTGATGTCATCTCTTGGAATGTCATGCTTGGGGGATATGCCATAATGGGGCAAGGTAAGGAAGCCATTGGGCATTTTGAAAGAATGTGCCAAGAAGGTGTAGCAGTAGATAGTGTCACTTTTGCTGCCCTTCTGACTGCTTGTAGCCGTGCTGGCCTAGTGAATGAAGGACTCCGCTACTTTGAAACCATGGGTTCAGCTCATGGTATTTCTGCAACAGCTGATCACCATGCCTGCATGGTTGAGCTTCTCAGCCGTGCTGGCCGCCTGGATGATGCAGAGAGTTTGATCAAGACAGTTGCCACTGATCCAAATGCTCCTGCTTGGAAGGGCTTGCTTGCTGCTTGCAGAGTTCAGGGTACTGTAGACATGGGAAGCCGCATAGCAAAACGAGCTGTTGAATCGGACCCTGAGAGTGCTGCCAGCTATGTGCTACTATCAAACATCTATGCTGCTGCTGGTAAGTGGGAACTTAGTTCAAGTATTCAACGACAGAGAGTAGCAAGGGGTGTGAAGAAGGAGCCAGGCCGCAGCTGGATTGAGGTGGATGGTAAGGTTCATTCATTTATGGTAGATGATGTGCATCATCCACAAAGAAGTGCAATACGTGCAGAGCTGAGGAGATTACTACCACTGATGAAGGAGGCAGGGTATGTGCCAGATACCAAATTTGTGCTGCACAATGTATCAGAAGAAGAAAAGGTAAGGCGTTTGTGTCACCACAGTGAAAGGTTTGCAATGGCATATGGGTTCATCAGCACACCACCTGGTACGATACTGCGTGTGTTCAAGAATTTACGAGTTTGTGGTGACTGCCACACAGCCACCAAGTTCATGTCAAAGATTGTTGGGAGAACCATCATAGTGAGGGATGCAAAGCGTTTTCATCATTTTGAGGATGGTAAATGTTCTTGCAACGATTATTGGTAAGGCCAGCTGTCCGTTATTTCCCAGTGGTGCCTTTTCCTGGAGCCTTACTTGATTCTAGTGGTCATGCTTAATTGAGACTAGGCACTCGTGTTTTATGCAGTCTTTTTTCTGCAACAAACAAAGGTTGTTAAAAAGACTCATGTAAAAGTCATTATTTGAAGCTCTGATTTGTCCTGATCTGTGTTGTGACTTTCTCATCATCCAGGAGCATCTGCCAAAAGAGCTGTTTGCAAGTGAATCATGGACCCATAACTCAAATGGATGTTTATAAAGGGGATTTCATTGCAATGAGAACCTTGTTATGAGTTTGTTTCATTGAATATGGTTGTGCAATGTCAAAGAGACTTGTGGATTTTGGCCTTCTCGTGATGAACTTTAATAGTGCTTTTTTGAAGGAATTTTGGATTTGTTTTCTAGATATCAATTCCACGTCAACCTTATGAAAATCCGTATTGAAGCAAACCTGTTGCAATTTGTGGGTCATTTTGTATTTGTTATGGAATCCTAAAAGGGATCATTTACATGTTTGGGACTTGGGACTTTAGTGTTGAGACCAATAGATTAAACTCTAGATGTCTCAAAATCCATGAATGTTTGTCTAATGTGTTTTGGTGTGCAAATGAGAATTTGTTTCTCAAATTCCAACTATACAAAACAATTTGCATCCACACTAAACTAAGTTCAATGGCAAGCTTGGCTTTACTCTTAAGGATATCAAAGTGTTGGGAATACAACAACCAACTATTGCTGACTTTAGGGAATAAGTTTTATATATTTGTTTTTTGGAAGGTCTTAGATCCATGACCTACTCTGGCCCACCTACCATGCACAAGAATGAGCTAGTTAACATTTAGGCACATACAAATTTCAACTTGGAAGAATAAATATCTTCTTAATATCATGTCTTTAATCAGTTCCTTACATCCGTGACCAGTGTTTTTTTTGGGTGTGAAAATTTACTAAAGTGTAAAAAATTAAAAATAAAATGGGAATATTTGTTTCAATGTTCCCATTTTTTAATGAAAAAAATATCAAATCTTGAAAAACATTTAATTTTTTTCACCATATTTGGATTTCAGTTATAGTTTGGTAGCAAGTTTTTAAATAGTTTATTTACTATTTGGATAGGTTTTGAAAACATGTTGCCATGTAATGCTAAACCTTCTTGGAATGCTTACCAATGATGGAACATCATAAAATTGAAAAAAATAAATCATTGATTGAATATATCTTTTATTTGACAAATTTATGGAATATTTCTTTCAAAAAAGTTTAACACAAGTTATAATTATGTTTTCAATTGAAATTTATTTTTTAAACACAATTCTTAATTCTTGGTATAGAGTTCCTTTTACAACTTTTGATACATGCTTAACATTTGTAATAGGTCATCCTAGAATGTTCTATCTTTGTTTATCACAAATTTAACATACAACAAATTAAGAATGAAAATTGTGCTAAGTTAGTTCATTCATAAGTTTGTACATTTTATTCATGAATATTATGTGCTGAAAACATATTTGATATATAAATAAATGTGTTAACAAATGAAATATGAACTTATGAAGGAATAAATGTCACACAACTTACACATCTTATAAATTTGTGATAAATTGAACATTTCTCACTTAATAAACTTGACCATTCAATTTAATCTTTTCTTTACTTAACTTGTAAAGGATATTTTCGAATTGAAAGAATGAATACCCATATCCTTTTTGGATGGTCATGGCAAAAATTATTGTGATCGAACCATTGTGACTTTGATCGAACATTTTTGAATTTCAATTCTTTCAAACCATGTTTTTTAGGTTTTGAATGATTATCTTTTCAATTTGATGAACCATATTACATTATATTTTTAAAATGATATCAATCCTCTTGAACAATATGAACTAAGTATAACTAATGATGGGACACATTTAACATGAATAGTTTTAATGTTCGCATGTTGAAACTATTTACAATAACCTCTACACTCTCACCATTCATCAAACATAACTAATTGTATAGGAGCATCAAGTTTATGGGTCATGGGACACATAAGAAGATGAGTTATGAAATTCAATCAACCAATGATTAAAAAAAATGCACAAAAACATGTCAAGAAGATACGAAAATGTCAAAATATGTAATATATTCGGGGAGCTCTTGTCTAACGGTGTGTTACCTTGTTAGTGAAACATTCCTACAATTAGTTGTGTATGAGTTTTATCATGTATTACATATGTTAATGAGACATTCCCTATAATTGGTTGTGTATGAATTCTATTGTGTATAACACATGTTAATGAGACACTCCCTATAATTGGTCATGTATGAATTTTATCATGTATTACACATGTCAGTGAGACAGTCCCTACAACTGGTTGTGTTTGAGTTTTATCATGTATTAGAGCATCTCCACTGGTGCTTAGTATGTTACTCTGGATAATAAAATTAAATGTCTAAGTTTAGCTGGTTTTTTTGGGCAACCCCACCAATAAAACTGTAATCGGAACTGGAACTGCACATACGTGGGGGACTATTAATAGCAAACCACCTGGACCAAACACTATGATCGACCAATTAGAAATATTGAGCCGCAGTCAGGTCCAATTTATTAAACTCTTTTTTGCAGGTGCATCACTGGGTTGAGCCAATTACCAGCCATGGCAAGCTGCACGAATTTGGTGCAGAAAAACCAATTTCCTTAGCTAAACAGGCATATTTTGACTTTTTCGCAAGAAGTTTTACTATCTGGAGTCATATACTGGTAGAGATGCTCTTAGACCATTATCTTTCATGTGAAGGAACTTCAAATCGTTAACACCCATAATTTGTCAAGTAATAAATAGTTAGCTTTCATTGAATGTTGTTAGGAGATTTAACCTTTGAAATTTGAAACACATCTTTTCCCTTATGTTATATATTATTTTGAAAAGGAGTAAAGGATGAAATTTTTTGCAAATTCTTCTACTATGTCAAAATTATTCTGTTTAAATTATCCAAAACATTTTATTTTTAGAAGTCTCCTTTGAAATCGTTGATTCATTAATGTTGATGCAATCATTTTTTTTTCATGGACATGAGCCTTCTAAAAATCATTAGTTTTTGAGACCCACTCTTACCTTCATACTTGTCCTTTGAATACTAGTACCATTCATGTGGACCACTAACATTTTTAATTGGTGAAATGATTCAATCTTTTATTGATGGATTGATTATTTTTGTCTTCACCTTTCTTACTTTTTTTTATGATGCATTACTTGGTGGATTTGAGGCTTATTACCATTGATTTTTGTTTTAATAAACTTCATGGTTCTAATTGACCATCCCCATGGTTGATATCAACCTCAAAATAATTTGATTTTGGCATCAAGACATCAAACTTGCTTAATTAGTTATGACCTACATTCAACTTAGAGGAGAAGTGGGGATTTAGAAATAATAAAGTGCCTTACAAATATTAGAACCTTATGGCTAAGGGAAATACTTTAAACCCAAGGTTATTTTGTGTCAATTTAATTTTTTATAATTAAATAACATTATTACTAAAGTGTTTAAAAGGAAATAGTTGCATAAAGGTGTGAAGACATTATCATTTTGGATGTACAAATAAATGTCAAATTAAAATTTAATCATTTTTCAAAAAAATCCAAAATCATTTGAAGATAAAGGTAAAGGTAAGTTAAATTAATCTTTAAATTTTATTTTCATGATCAATGTTTCTTTTTTAAAATTATGATCATTTGAATTTTTAATTTTATGATAATTTTTAATGAAAATTTATATTAATTAAGTAATTAATATTTAAAATAATATTTTATGATTATTTAAATTTATTTTGAAAAGGAATTTATATATTCTATAATCAGTTTTTAAAATTTATGGAATGTATACTAGTTCTAGTGACAATTATTCATTGAAATGTTAAGTGGTGTAGGCAAGACAACTTTGAAATTCCATAAGTTGTCCTTTAGACAATTTCAAACTAGAATATGCTTAGCTAATACCCAAGTAAATAGAACTAGAAAAATGGTTTTTCAAATTTGTGTCTTTTCAAAGTTTTTATTTTTATCAACACCAAAATCACAAGCAAATTTGCAATACCTTATGCACCAATTTGCATCCCATGTGTTTCCAATTAAATTTGAATTGGATTCAATTCAATGAAATTTGAATTCAATTCAATTTAAAGTTACATGCACTATCATTCAATATTTTCATTTGAATGGAACTTAATTTCCACAATTTGTTTTTTTTTTAAAAAGCTAATCATCGCTATTAGGGCACAACAATGTGGCGCAAGTATTTAAATTAGTTTTCAAATTTAAATTCTATTATGCATATAAGAAAGCAATAAAAATATCATGGTAGAGTTAATGTGCCATTTCATAGCCATGTTGGTTCTTAGCATTCCATCGTCACATAGAAAGTGCTATTTTTGGGAGCCTCCTTAGTTTTAATTTGTTTTTTTAGTGATGGGTGAATAAAAATGGCCCATTGATTTATTTTATTTTTTATTTTTATTTTTTTTTAAGAGGTAGCCCATCTAATGAATAGGAGAGGTTCATTTTCAAGGTGCACAACATAACATTATGATTTCATAAATAGCTTGAAATTGTAGACTTTGTATTTTCTAGATTTATCCATGAGTTAGGCCTTCAAACCATTCACCATTAGAATCCCTTGGTTGAGGAAGAAGCTCTAGGTTAAACCATGGTATTATTAACTTGAAATTTCAATAATTAAATATAATCATATTTTCTTTAGAACCTGCAAATATTATTATTCCACTTACATATTAGCTCTTATTTTTATTATTTATACCTATGATTTATGCATTGCAAAGAAATAAAGGAGTTAATTTGATAGATTATTCTTAAACATTTACAATGGAAAAAAATGTAATACATGTTGTTAAATCATTTTACATGAAAGATAATTGTAAAAAGGCAAAGATGTTATCATTTTTAATGTATTAAAAAAATGCGAATAAAATTTTCATCATTTTATCTAAAAATAAAAATCATTAAAAAATTACGTTAAAATTAGATTTATTTTTTTAATTTATTTTTATAATCATTCTTACTTTTTACATATTACAATCATTTTAAAAAATTAGCTTCACTTTGAAAGGGAAGTTTTTCAAGCATATGTTAGAAAGAGGTAAGAATAATTGTGAAGAAGATGAATGATTATCAATAAATTAATATTTATTTAGCTTTTATTGGGAAGGAAGTTTTCAAAGGATATGTGAACTTATTTTATTACAACTACTCAAGTAATAAGTAATAAGTCCTACAAAATAATAAATAAATAAATAAATAAAGGTTTGTTGTTTAAGACCAAACCTACCCTCCTATAAAGAATTTAATTTAAAAAATAGGGAATAAAACATAGTGAGGGGAGCAATATGAGAAAGGGAGAAAACCTAGGAATAATTATTTTCCTTGATTTTGTAATACCTTCAATGGCTTTGGATATTGCCTAGGGGATTTGCAGACCTTGACCATCATTTTTATTTTTACAAATATATTTCAAATACCCTTTCAAAGTGAAACTAAATATCATATAAATTCTAATTTTAAGTACTTATTTATTTTTTAGAATAAATTTCATAATTAATTTTTTTCTATTTACAAAAAAATATTATTAAATTAAGAAACCTCCACTTTCTTTACCATTATTGTTACCTCTTTTTCACATACATTTTTATAAAAAAAATCCCTTTCAAAATGAGGTTAAATATAATCATTCACATAATTTTTAAATGATCATAAAAGTAAAAAAATTATTATTTTATTTAATTCAACCTTTACATTCAAATGATTTTAGATTTTAAAAATAATAATAATAATTAGATATTATTTCACATTTTTTCATTTATTTGTATATTTAAAAACGATAATGTTTTCATCTTTATACAAATATTTCTCCTTAATCACTTTACTAACAATATTATTTAATTATTGAATTTTCAAATTGACATTGTAACCTAGACCATTTCCCTATACTTAATTCTCATTAATGCTAAGAGAGTATAATTACCTCATTTCAGCAATAATAATATTTTTTTCTTTCTCAAAAAAAAGGAAACAAAAAGGGGCTCATCATGTAACCATAATTTTACATGCTCTAAACTCTTTTACTTTTTTACCTTACCTGGACCTGGCTTGGATGGATTTCTTTTTGCAAAACGATAATACCCTAAGTTTTTACCCCAATAGCCTAGGTAAAATATGAACGAGGGACGTACGTACCCCTTCCATTTCCATCCATTTCTCATCCAAGGTAAAGTAAAAGTAGTACGTAACCTATTTTCTCATCCCCATTTCAGTAGCCCAAAAATTCCAGTCCGCATCCATTCCTCATACAACACACAAATCAACGGGTGGGATCAGATCATCACCCCTTCCTGTTCCTTTCTCATCCAAAAAAGATCGTCAACCCCTGGTTAAATTTCACGTTCTGTCCCGTTCCCTGCTGGTCCAAAACATACCACGGGTTTTAAAAAAAGGATAAGAATTCAGTGGCCAATAGTCACCCAGCTTCAACCCCGCCTCATCCAAACCGCCAATCAGGCACGTGTCACCAATTTATTCGTACAGTAAATTATAAGGATAGGATCGGGAAAGTAGAGGGTAGGTAGGTAGTTTGGGTTGGTAGGTAGTGTTAGAGTAGTGTGGTAGGTAGTGTGGCGCTGCAGTTGTTGTGTCGTCGATTTGCATTGCTTGGTGTCGCAGTTGCCGTTGTCGTCGTCGTCTCTGGTCGCGCGCGGGTAAGCGATTGTGGCAAGTACGTGAGGGAGGAAGAGGAAAACAGGAAGGGGATTGCAGGGAAGTGTGTGTGGCAATTTGTTAGTGTTAAAATCATGGCGACTGCATCGGCAATCAGCAGCTCAACTTTTGCTGGCCAGCAGGTGCTCAAACCACAGTCCGAGCTCTCTCGGAAGGTCGGTAATGTGGAAGCTCGAGTCTCCATGCGCCGGACCCTCAAGTCCACTCCCGAGAGCATCTGGTATTGTTCATTATTCTCGTCATTTTCATGTTTTCTCTCATTGCAGCAGCTCTAGTTTTCGTTTGTGCCAACTGCTTCTCATCTGATTGCTGCAGTCTTTTGATCTAGTTTTCGCTGCTTAGTTTTGCAATGCCAGTAGCCTGGCTTGTTTCTTGCATGATGGCTAGCTTCTCTGTGGTCTGTCTGTCGGTCGCCGTTGTTTCTAGATTCGAGTTTCAGTGCCTATGGTTTTTGGTTGTCTTTTCATTCCAAGCTTCATGGCTGTGATGCTGTACATCGCTGGCTGCATGTTCAAAGGTTAGCTAGTCCTCCCTCGAAGCTCTAGTGATGGATTGCAGAGCGTTGCACGTATTTGAATCTTCCGCTTTTCTGCATTGTTGTTGATTGCAGGTATGGCCCAGACCGTCCCAAGTATTTGGGTCCGTTCTCTGAAGCCACTCCCTCTTACCTGACTGGAGAGTTTCCTGGAGACTATGGCTGGGACACTGCAGGCCTATCCGCCGACCCTGAGAGCTTTGCCAAGAATCGGGAACTGGAGGTCATCCATTCACGCTGGGCCATGCTTGGAACCCTGGGCATGGTGTTCCCGGAGCTGTTGGCCAAGAATGGTGTCAAATTTGGCGAGCCCATCTGGTTCAAGGCTGGATCGCAGATCTTCTCAGAGGGAGGCTTGGACTACCTTGGCAACCCTAGCCTCATCCATGCACAGAGCATTCTGGCCATCTGGGCCACACAGGTTATCCTCATGGGTGCAATTGAGGGATACAGAGTGGGAGGAGGACCCTTGGGTGAAGGTCTGGACCCCATTTACCCCGGTGGCCAGTTTGATCCCTTGGGCTTGGCTGACGACCCCGACACCTTTGCAGAACTGAAGGTGAAGGAGCTGAAGAACGGCAGATTGGCAATGTTCTCTGCCTTTGGCTTTTTCGTGCAGGCCATTGTGACAGGAAAGGGCCCCTTGGAAAACCTGTCTGACCATTTGGCTGACCCAGCGGCCAACAATGCGTGGGCATATGCCACCAAGTTCACCCCAGGAGCTTAGTCTGTTGCTGCTGCTGCTGAAGTTACCCATGCTTGCAGCATAAGATTTTAGTCTGGCAATGTGATCCAATTTCGATACAGTTGTTGAGATGTGTGTGGTGTTCCAGATTGCTTGCTGAATAGTAGCTCCTTGTGTACATGTGACCCAAAGTGCAGTGTAACATTGGAACCTACATCTTGCTTTGTTTTCGGAATTGCAAGTCTGCAATCTACAAAGCTTTGTTTCCACTGAAATTTCTTTTTTTCCTCTGTCGTCTTTCCTTTCACAGAAGCTCATTACAATGATTACAGCTAAATGCTTGCTTGCTTGCTTACTTGTTTGTTGCAAGAAGAAAAAATATTTTTCTGTATGCATGTAACACTTACCTGCTCATGAGAAATTGGCTGATTGGGTTGTGAACCAGAGAAACTCATGGGTGCAGTAGATAGATGCAACAACTCTGCAATGATGCTCTCAAAAAGGATAACACCAGTTGGTACTGCTTTAGCCGGGACCAAAGTATGACAATAGGTAGTACAACAGATATCATTATGTTACCTGACACGACCCAAGCACTTCTTAACAGGGATCATCATCTCAGACCTCTTATTGTAACAATTTTAGAGTCCTGACCTGCTACAAGAAGAATTGTGCATGTGACAATTTTGTTGAAGTCCTGACCTGCCAGAAGAAGAATTGTGATTGTGATGATTTTGTTGAAGTCCTGACATGCAACAAGAAGAAAATTGTGATCATGATGATTTTGTTGTAGTCCAGAGCTGTAATGAGAAGAATTGTGATCGCGATGATTTTGTTGGAGTCCAGAGCTGTAACAAGAAGAATTGTGATTGTGGCAATTTTGTTTGTGTTCCGAGCTGTAACAAGAAGAATTGTGATTGTGACAATTTTGTTGGTGTCCTGTGCTGTAACAAGAAGAATTGTGATTGTGACGATTTTGTTAGTGCACTGAGCTGTAACAAGAAGAAGATTGCCAACAACAGATGTATTTACTCCATCCACACCACCAGAAGAATTTCATCTGCAAAGTCCAAAGGTACATGAGCCCAACATTACCTCTTAGGTCCACATACCCCAGATGTTTGGGTGCACCCAAATGATCCCACATGAGGCCACACCTTGGTCCATGTAATAAATACATGCTATAAGTCCATATATTATTCAATCCCATTTGCATTAGCATCTCAAATTCCAACTTCTCTGCAAGATGTATTACTACAGTTGTAAATTTGCAACACAATATGACCAATTGTGAAGCCCAAAAAGTTAGTGCAAGTGAGACCATGCCTGTTGGTTGGAGAAAATAGAACTCTGAGTGTAGTAGTTTCAGTATAATAGTTCCCCAAAACCCCAGAATTGAATATATCTTCTCAATTCCCGTGGCTCAGCAACACATTTTACATATACAATTGAAAGAAAATACAAAGTAGAAGGCATTACTGACATTTTAATTACATTTGTGTCTCTCTGTTTTTAAAAAGAACACACACAAAAATGCTATGTATGTATGCATTTTGAACCAGCTCTAAACTGTCGGAATTAGTCCAAGAAGGATTGAGCTCTGGGAACCAGTGTTTTCATTAGGGATTTTTAACATGTGACCTTGGTGCTGACAGTGTACCTCAGCCAGCAACTAAAAACACAGGACTATCTGTACTTGTACCAATTGATATACACACAACGCTGTGTTACAGTAAACACTGAGTTTGGTGAAGGAGCGCTTGGCCTGTTCTCTAGTCATCTGGTGATTCTTGCCTAAGAAAAAAATCCGTGAATCCTGAGTGTAATCATCACCAGACCCATATGGGAGGAATTTGGCAACATCTCACAATAAAAAAAATACATTGCTGCTAGGAACCCATCTCATTTGCACCTGTTGTTGGCTTGGCTATGGTTTGAATATTCTGCATAGAGAAATTGGTCATTTTGTAGATTTGCATATTCTTAAATCTACTTACGCATATTGGCAAAATCTTTGAGGCTGCTTTTTAAACTTCTCCCTTACCTTGTGGGGAGGATTCACCACTTTTTAAGACCCAGCTTCCTTCATTGAGAGGGAGTATCTACGGGCAAGGTTCTGGACAAAAATGTAGCGGAATCCAAAACTGTAGGGTGACCATTGAATGCAATGAGCTGAGCTCTTATTGTATAGCTGCTTCACTTCAATGCACTGGCGAATTCGTGCCCCAAGCTTTCCGGGTACATTTTGGCACACCCATTCCAACAAAGTTGCTGAGTTGATCATCAGCTCCCGTGAATACCAATCCAATATTTTGGGCAATAATACCTGAGTTTTGTCATTACAACAAACCCTTCCCATGAGCTTCTTCTTCGTTCATATCAAGTGTGAAAGCATAAGGCATGCTCATTGCAAAAACAAGAATAAACCTAATCAATGGATAACCAATCCAATTCCCTAGTGGCCATAAAATGGAGGATTAGTTCCCCCCCCCCCACCCCCTCCATGCGTTAAAGGAAGAATGCACACCTTGCTATCACCACGGATCCCAACACTGGCTTGCAAGAACTCACGCTTAGCAACCTCAAGCTCCAAGCGCACATTCTTTGCTGTATACACACGAACCTACAAAACCCAAAATTTGGCCTCTACCGGTTTAGTTGGAGGTATAGTGGATTTTGAGTCTCAAGCTTTTCTGTAACAGAACACGCATTTACGAGGCAGTATGTAAGTACCACATTGAAGAAAAAAGCTTTTGGAAAAGCTTCATATTGCCGATGATCATATGTCTTGGCAGTTCCTCATACTTGAAAAAAAAAAACTAAAGAAAAGGGTGGCAGATGTCAAAAAACCATGCACCTATCTACTTTTTTTCACTCTGTTCACTTCCAAAATTTATCATGGAAGTCTTTTGCCCCACGAGAGAGAGAGAGAGAGAGAGAGAGAGGATATACTATAACATACAAATAAATATGGTTGTTTTTGTTACTTCTCTTAATGATAAATTCAAATGCCTAGAATTGAGAGTGGAAATGGGTGATTGGAATAATTACAGCAGGGTCAGACCATCCACCACAGCAAAGTGCAAAGCAGACAGAAGGCTCAGGAGTCTGTAAAGCATAAGCCCATCGCTCATCACCCAACTTGAACTTTGTTCCAGGATTCAAAAGTGCTTGTAGCCACTTCAAGCACAACCACCACCCACAACATCATGATGATGAATGAAACAAATCTCAGTCAAGAAGACAAAAAATAAGTCCATTTGTGTCCCAGATAGATGGGAGCAGCGCGTGTTTTTTTGGGTGAATTTTCACACTGACAACAAAAACTTTTGGCAATTTTTGTGTAAATTTGCTAAAAATTTGGAAAAATTCACCAAACTTTTGAAACCACAAAATATTGAAAACAAAGAAAATCCACTGGACAGGAGTTTTCTACTAACTAGCTCAACCTTTTTACATCATTCTACATTAATTGGGTGATAACTATATTATTCATGCTAATAAGTTCAGCCAATTTTAGTAGTGGTTCCTTAGTTTAGTAGCTAGGTTAACCTTGCATGATTTCAATAGCAAGTTTATCAATAAAAAAAAGGTTCAATTGTTTATTCCATACAATTGAAGCTTAATGGATTTGAATTCAAAGTAAACTGTTATTGGAAGATACATATTTTCATCAAATCATTGAGCAATTTTTTGATTTTAAGAAAAATGAGGTCTTTTTTTTCAGTACCTACCTGTGCAGGACGATTGGATCGAAAGCCAAGAATTGAATGCTCGATTGTTTGTGCACTGATAGAATAGAGTCCCACTTTATATGCTGCCTGCATAACAGACAGAATTGAAAACACCCTTCAGCAAAAAAAATATATATTTATTATACTTTCCACAGAAAAATGCTTCCCTGCTGAAGCAAAGCCTTCATATCTGTAAATTAAGGGTTGGCAAGTAGGTGCCAGATGTTCATCTCTTTTGCATTATGGTGATTTTGGATGAAGAGAGACTACCTTCTGTAGCAAAGATAATCGCTTCAACCGGTTGCGGGGAATACCATATGCCAAATACGCCTATTTCTCCCAAACCCCAAATTGGAAATAGAAAGAGTTTAGAAGGCCTCTCAATAGAGTCATAACTCATCAATAGAGGTAGATTTTAACCAACTCTGAAGTGACCCAAAACCAACCAATGGCACACTATATTATTATAATGGCAATAATAGAGGAGAGAGGGATGGATGATGATTTACATGCATCATGAGCGCATTGTAGATATTGATCCAGAATGCAAGCTTTTCATCCTGTGTCATTTTCCCTGGGTCTACTTTCTCCAATTGCTCCACCATCAACCTAAATGCACACCCACCATAATATTATGACCTAAGTTAGGGTTAGTGGGTTCAACCCGAAACCCTAAACCCTAAACCATATGATATTTGAATAGTCTTATATATTTTGAAATGTGCCAGATTTTTAGACTTGATTGAATTGTCTAAGGGCACCATCACAATATAATGACCCACCCATTATGTGCAACTCCTGTCTGTCTGTCTCTTGAATACTCAGGACAGATATCAGATTCATCTTAGTCACATAGTAGTAGTGGGTCATTTTTATTGTGACTGCAACCTGAACAAAACACTACCTGAAATTGCGGAGAGCTCGTGCAGCATATGCGAGACGTTCCTTGTCTACACAAATCCAAGGAACTTCCACCATGGAACTATATGGGCCAACATCATTGTCATCTCCTGTTTCATTCACAGAATACGGATCGGGGAAAATGCATCCATCCATATCACAAGATGGTGATGTGTTATGATTATCAGATCGCCACCGTGTGCTTGACCAACTCTCGTTTGAATTACAAAACTCGCGAGAAGAAGATTCATGCATTGTTGTCATTGTTGTTGCGGCTGTTGCTGAGGAAGAAGAAGAGGAATAAGAAGGTGAGAAAGAATTCGAAAGCTCGGTGGGCAGAGGTGGATCAGCAAGCTTGCAGTAAATTGCTGCCATGCAGCACAGAAGCTCCTCGGAGAGTGCATTTGGTGTTCTTGATGACGAAGGATCCAAACCAATAACAACAATATCCGGAGAAGCTTTCTTTGCTGTGCCCAGCTTGGTATCAACTTTCACATGGCTTGTGGACGAGGAGCTCCCTGCAGGTTTTGGGTTCGTCTTCATACGAAGTTTCGGGCTTGCTTGACTTTGCAACATTTGACACTGCAAAAAAAATTTTAAAACTGCATCTTTAATCAAGAAACCACAAAGCAGCACCGGGAACATCCCCCAAGGCAGGTAGGTATGCATCTCCAAAGATCCTTTTAAGGAAAAAGCTACGAGAGCTGAGATTTCTAGAGTTATCAGAGTTGGGAAGAAGAAGATAGAAAAGCTTACACCAGGTGATGATGCAGAGGAGACATGAGATTGGACACCCATGTTGGGTTCTTCATCAATACAGTGGAAAGAAGTGCTAAGAAAAGACCCGTATCGTGTCTTGGACTGGCCTGCTGCACCGATAGCAGAGTGGGGTCGTTTGAATCCTTGTGTTGTAGCAGCAACAGATGATGATGATCCACGGCACTGTTGTCGTTGCTGTTGTTGCTGTTGTTGCACTAGTGGCAAGGAAGAAGAAGTCTGACACTGTGTTTGTTGTCTTTGTTCAACTTTGAACCTTGACACACGGTATGAGGACTGTACACTCACAATGGTGGTGCTGGGGCTGGCTGGCGGAAGTGGTAGTGGTGGCAGTGGCTCTTGAGCTTCTGAACTGCTGCTACTGCTGAGCCGGAGTTTGTCTGTCATTACAGTTGTTGTTCCTCTATATTGCTGCTGCTGGCTTGATAACAGTCTCTGGTCAAGAACTTTGCGGTAAAGTGAGAGCACATGCTGCTCCAGATGTGAGACTTCATTTTGAAGTGCTAGAATCTCAGTGATGAGCTCCTGAGACTACCCACCACAACAAAAGAAAGATTTCCCAAATACCCATCAAACAAACACCAATTTCTTTTCTGCACAACAACTACAGTTGTTGTGGTACCCATCCATTGGTGTTCTCAATGGAACAGATCTCCTGGTGTTGTTACTCTGAATTTGCAGAATAAGAAAAAGAATAGCACCTAACCTATGTCACAACGAAAATGCCAAAAGAATACAACAAATAACTTTGAGTTGTATTCTACTATTCATGGGGAGGAGGAGGGGGGGGACTAACATGGTGTGCAAGCTCAGGAGTGACAGAAGGTTGAGAAGACAAGGTTGTCGGATCAGAAGCTTCTTCAAGGGCTCGCTCGAGACCCATTCGGAGTGTTTTCTCATTTTGCAACTGAGTTTGCAGTTGTGCCACCTTCGTAGAAGAACCCCCCACCCCCAAAAAAAAACCTCAAAACTTAGAGACCACCATGGATTGATCACAGTTGATTGTTCAGGTTTGGGAAAATAATAACAATAATTTTTTTAAATGTTAAGAATTGTCTCTTGAGAGTAGGTGCATGTGTGTGTGCAGCCTGGCAGGATGGACACAATGGAATGTGTTGTAGCACTGAAAGAAACAACTGGCAATGAAGTAGAGAGTGCAGATTCATGGAGCTCTTACATCTTGCTCAAGCGCAGCTCGACGGCCATTGAGGATCTGTTGCTGCTGCTGCTGCTGCTGCTTCTTCTTCTTCTTCGTCTTGTCTTCCAAGCTCTTTTTCTTGTCCTCCAAGCCCTTCCTCTTTTTCTTCCATCTCCAATGATGCAAACTCTGAGGGGACACACAAAAAAAATCAAGTCCCAGCCTGATGAATAACAACAATTTAGAAATGACTGACTGACACCCTCCCAACACCACAAATTCCAGGAATAGTGCAGAAGAAGAAGACAGGATCATCTCTTGCAGAAAAGAAGAAGAAGAAGAAGGAACCCTACTCACCCATCTCTGCAAAACCCTAATACTTTTTTTCTTGCCATGATTGGCATAATGAGCACAAGAGGAGAAATCAGGGATTGTTTCACCTCTTTCAGAGCCTGGTTCAAAGAAGCTCGAGGCGAGAAATCCCAAGAAGCTGGTCCGCATGCTTTAGTATCAGGAGCACTGCAAAAATCCCGTGAATGACAACAAAGAAATCCTTTAGTCTTGTAGTTGTCATGGCCAATCTGCCTCTCCCCAATCAAAGATTCCACGTTCTACAACAACCCATTTCCTTGGGTTCCTTCCTTCCTCCCTTTGTGGTTTTGGGATTGGAAAAACCACACAGCAGATCTGTTGTCTCTGAGCTTTGGAATCATCATACCTAAGAGATCGCCGATGCTCTTGAGCAACTTCTTCTTCACTGTCCACAACAACTGCTGACAAAACTGCTTCAGGAGATGATGTTCCAGACAGAGAATATTCAAGAGAGAAATCCTGAGGGATCTGAAGATGATGATAGTGGTGGTGATGAGGATGATGATTTTTGTGCATCTGATGATGATCACCATCTCCTCCTACTCCTTTCATAACTGTTATTCTTGCAAATGGGTCATCAAAAAACCTGCAATCAAAGTTGCAGACCTCCAGCACAAAGCTCCTCAATTCCTTGGATTCTTGTATCAAGCTCTCAAGCTATGGATCATCATCACATTAGCAATTTACATATTGTGTGAACCCACAAAAAAAATCCTGAAGCTCTCTCTGTCTGTCTGTCTGTCTCTCTGCCTCTGGCAACAACAACCAAGCTTTGAAAGCCATGCTCAAGAACATGGATTGGGTACCCAAAGAGCTGCTTTTTTAATTTGCTTCTACAGAAAGCTTACCTTCTTGTTGGGTATGTCTCCCTGCTGAGGAAGGGAAGTGGTGGCGATCATGCATGAGCCTTTTAGAACATCATCATCTGCTGAGAAGATTTGTCACAACAATTTTGTTGTTGATGAAGAAGATTGACACCCACCATGACAAGATAGATGCTTGAGAGAGATCAAGAGAATTCTTCCACAACCAAATGGCAGTTTTTGTTTCCAAACCACCACCCATGTTTTCCTCCTGCCTTAGAAGAAGTTGAAGCTTTGCATCAGAGAAGGTTTTGTGTTGCAAATGACTGGAGGAGGAGCTTTAGAAAATTATCAGTGGCACTGCCAGGAGACACAAAGAGAGAGCTTCACTGGGACCAGAAGACTTCTTCTTCTTCTACATCTTTCCTTCTTCTTTTTCTTCTAGATCTACTACTCTCAAAACACAAAAAAATCCCACAGGAAAAAACAATTCTGTGAACACCCAGAATCTCAGTCAAGAGACGATCGTCGTCGTCGTCGTCGTCGTCAAACACAAGTGTCGAGAAGACGAAGAAAAAGAAGTTCTAAGAAGGAGAATGATGTTTATTGAGAGATTCAACAAGGCAATGCTGCATTACAGCAAACTTGGAGCTGCTGCAAATCTTCTTCTTCCATTGCAACAAAATCCCACTGATTGATTGTTGTGACTTGCTCTTGATTCAAGCTCCTTCTTCTTCTTTCTTCTTGTGATGTTGCTGTTCGATAGCAAACTAAGCTTGGATTTTTTTTCCTTCTGCTAAATAACAAAAGAACACAAATGAAGAGTTCACAAAGCGCTGAAGAAATGGAACCCAAAACTTCACACAAGATGTGATCAAAGGTGGTTGTTGTCTCTTTTTTCCTTCTTCCGCTGAAAAAAACACACAAAAGAACACAAGTGAAGACTTGACAAAGTGAAGAAGAGATGGAACTCAAAAATTCACACAAGATATGATGATGATGAAGGAGAGCAAGTAAGTATGTGTACAACAACAGCAACAACAAAACTAACAACAACAACTACTACTACTACTACTACTGATGAGCTCTACAAAACCAACTGCCCAATGTAGCCAGCAGCATACAGACAACAACAACTGCTGCTGCTGCTACTGATGAGCTTTACAAAACAACTACCCAATGCAGCAGCAGCACAGAGACAACTTCTGAGCTCTACAAAACAGCTGCCCAATGCAGCAGCAGCAGCAGCAGCATCACAGAGACAACAACAGCAACAAACAACAACTGAGGAGCTCTACAAAGCAACTGCCCAATGCAGCAGCAGCAGCAAAAGAGGCAACAACAACCAACTATGGCAATGGAGATCAGTGTGAAACAACAACAACAACAATCAACACAAATACTAGGAAAAAAACACAAATCAAATTCCACAACCAACAACAACAACAACAACAACAACACAAATCACTGGGAGAAAAACACTAATCAATACCACAACCAACAACAACCACAACAACAAATGCTCTAAAGGAAGAAAGCTTCTTCCAGTTTTTTACTTCTTTTCTTAATCAAAATTGTAAGGAAATTAAAGAAAAAAAAGGAATCCAGCTGAAGTTTCAACTATATCCGAGAAATCTGATTTTATTTTATTTTTTTTAATTTTTTTTTGCTTTGGAGATCCAAGTTGCTGCTGATGTTCTGAAAAATTACCAAAAAAATTGGGAACAAAATTGGATGACAAATTTTTTTTGGGGTGACAAATTTTTATTTATTTTTTGCAGGTATGCATGCAACAACAACACATTTTTGTTTTTCTCAAGTGTCATAAGATTCCCTTTTAGATGCCTTTCAGTTGTGGCTAAATCTTCTTATGGATGATTATTGGTGTAGCCAGCAATTTATTAAAACATTTTATATAATTTTTAAAAAATATTTCAAGTATCTTGTCTATAGCCTAAAAAATTTGGCTAAATCTTCTATTGGTGCATCCAACAAATACATGCGGGATGCTTAAATTTTTTTTAAAACTCCGACCCCAACCACCTGCCCAAAATTTGGTCCCCGATTTTAGTCCGAAAAACCATTCGATCGAGGGATCTAATGATGAAATGGAACATAATAGTGCAACATGCAACCCATCATAGTTGAAAATACTTTGTAACATCATTTTTTTCCCAACTAGACATGCAGGTTTACACTCGGTACCATCATAAAAAAAAACCAACCGAACAAAAAAATTCAAAGGAACCACCATCACCACCACCACTCGGTCAAGACACCAAAAGGCTCCAAAAATGATAATAATTTTCTAATAAATTATTATCATTTTTTTTGTTCTCCCACCACCCCCCATAAGTTCGGGATTCTTCGTTGCATCAACTCCCATTGTTCCAAAAAATGAATTATTTCAATCCTTTTACCAATGTAGTAGTCCAAAGCTCTCTAAGAGTGGGATTTTTGGGATTTCCACCACGGTGTAGGCTTGCTACACGGAGAACAACAAGATTCAGAAATTACACAAGTTCGGCTATTCGTTAAGTCATTTTGGCTGGGCGAGCAAGAGAGTTCAAAGACCCCACTAGTAGGATGGTATAAAGAGCAAGAAGATACAAAGCCACCACAAAGCTTAGGGGGTGATGAGGGGGGGAAGGGGGGGGAGGGGACGACCCAACCCATGAAGTTGGGTTTGGTCGGTTTGGTCGGTTGGCAAGAGAGCTAGCCCAAATGGGTCGCCCACAAATTGATGTAGGTCCAATATTATGATGGGGTTTTTGAGAGCAATAAGTTTTGGAACAATGCAAGAAAGACATATTTTGGACATATTTTGGTTGCACCATCATAATAGATTGAAAACATGCAAGCTTCCAGCTGGTACCTTTTTTTTTTGGTAGCGTGATTGGTTAGTTGGGGGGACGGAGGGAGGGAAGGATGGGGGGGGGGAGGAATTGGTATAGTATAATAATACTAGAGTTGCATTTTAACCAAGGTGGTGTCATCTTGAGTACTATTTTCCATAATTGTTTATTATCTACTCTTGTCGAATATGTATTTTTCTCCAAGAGTGGAGAATAAACAATAAGCCCTAAACCCACCATGTATTTATTTATCATCTTCACCATCTTCACCATCATCATCATCATGTTTTTGTGAATTGGGAGATGATAAAGTATGATCACAAGGATGGCTTGAACAACATCAAATCAATGGACATTAAGAGTACGAGAAGCAAGACACCAACAAACCTCAATTAACCATGTTTCATGGTGCTCGTCTTTTTCATAATTCCAAGCATTGTCAAGAACATGACTAGTGTTCTCTTTTTTCAATTTTGTGATGTAGTAGCCCAGGTGGCAATTATCCATATGCTAATTTAGCCAATGTTGGCTACTAACAAAATATGCAAGTAAACAATGTAAATGTTATTATATATTTTTGGCTCCTTACTTGAACCATGTATAAAAATCTGGAGGGTTTCCTTTTAGATTTTTTTGAACTTTTAAGATTTTTGCTCAATTTTTTCCAAAGATGATTGAATTTGCAACAAAAAAATTCAAATTTTTTGCAACATCATGGAATTTCACTCCAAAAATAGAAGATGATGAGCATATCACCCCTAAAAACATCATTAATTTCTGAACTAGAACTATCAAACAAAACAAAATCGTGGATGAAGCCAAGGTTCATAGTTTCCTCACAACCGATGAGAATTGTGGGGAATTTGTGAGACGGCAAACACAAATTCATCTTGATTGCATGTGAAGGATTTTGACTTAGATTTTTTTGACAATCTCATATGAAGTTCCCTTGGGAGAGTTTGCTGCAAGTTTGGATGCAATTTTCAATATCTTCATGGTAAAGATTCTTCATTTTAGGGTTTTAGGATCGATAACCTACTTGGATGAAATTCCAATCATCTAGGTAAGTTATCACATTTTGAAATTTCAACACCTGACCCATTAAGGGTCTTGTTGGGTTATTTGGATGCTACCTACCAGGCGGGTAGGTTCTTAAAGATTATTAAACACTAAATAACTTATTGATAGTTGGGTGTTTTTTTTCAATATCTGACCAACATTGGATCTATCATCTACATGCAATAAATCACACATAATTTCAATAGATAGTCAAGAATAGAGAAGGATTGTGTTTTTTTTCTTCCCTACTTTCATATCTAGTATGTAGCTAAATCCTTTTGTGAATGTTCATCATTTTTCTTTTTTTCCAAGGATGATCATCACCCACTTTGACTAGGGTAGAGCAACCCTTTGCCATTCAGGGGTCGGTGGGCGAACACTTGAAGAATGGACAATCAATATCTGTTCGTCGTTCATCAATGTACCTATTATCGAACATTTGTCAAGAAAAATTACTATTTGAATTTTTGGCCTCTATTGTTAGGGGGGCTCTTTTACAATCGGTGTAGGGGTAGTTTCAAAATGTTTTTTTTATAAAAATTCAGTGCCTTTAGAGATTATGTCATGTGCTAGAGGGTATCAAGATGAATAGTCGTGCATGCTTACTTGACCCAAAAAAGATATCCATGTGTGTGATGCTAGTTTGGTCATTCAGAAATGGGTGTCTTTGTGAATGGATTTACAAATTATTTTTTTGCAATTTGTCAACTTTGAGCACATTTTTTCGCTAATTAGGATTCGATAATGGCTATTGTATGGAACATCTACAAGAGTTTGAAGGTTTGGTTTAGGGGTGGGGGCTTGAAAATTTAGTAGTAAATCTAAACAACCTCAGTCGAAAACAAGTGCAAGAAGAAAAAAATTCTTTGAACTTGACTTAGGAAATCATGAAAATCCACCACTTTTTATTGTTTTCTTATCTACTTGCAAAACAGACCAAAGGAAAGGAGCCATTGGCGGACTATTTGTAATTTCATGTTGTGATTAATGTTGAATACCTAATAATTATGCATGAGAAGGCTATGGAGAAGACAGCTACATAGGTAATTAGTGAAACACATTGCAAGAAAAGGGAGGAAAATAGGGTTAAAAAATATGTAAATTACTTCACTATAGATGAACAAGCATCTCAACATGCAGCTATGAGAAGTGTAAGAGCAAATTTTGAATACAATTGGTCTATAATAGTTGTTAATGAAGCAAGGTAGCATCCTGCATGAACATCTACGAACTTCCTGGGTACACAAGAGCCAGAGATCATTCAAGATGCAAGATCAAGATCCTAATGACTAAGAATGTTGCTAATAGCTATAGCCAAGTGAGAGGAGAAGGAAGATGATTATCAACATGAAGACTATGACCAAGAAGGTCATGAACAACTATAAACATAAGATATGCAAGACTAAGACTACTAAAATCACAATCACAATGACCAGGAAGGTCGTTAACAATTGCAGCCAAGAGGGAAGAGAAGACCTCGACCAAAATGGTTGCAAAAGATGTAAAAATTAGACCACTAAACTCAAGATCATAACAATCAAGAGGGTCACTTGTAGTTGTAGTCAAAAGGGAGAAGGAAGACAATGATCAACATGAAGATTGTGACTAAAAGGGTCACAAGCAATTACAAGAGATGCAAGCACAAGAGATGTAAGACTCAAACCATCAAGATCACAACGACTAAAAAGGTCACAACCAATTACAACTAAGAAGGAGGAGAAGGAAAACAACAATCAACATGAGGATTGCGACTAGGAAAGTTGCAAGCAATTGCAAGAAATGTAAGCACAAGAGATGCAAGACTCAAACCACCAAGATCAAGATCACAATGACCAAGTGAGTCATTAACAACTGAAATCAAGAGGGAGGAGAAGGAAGACAACAATCAACATGAAGACCACGACCAAGAGGGTCATGAACAACTATAAACACAAGAGATGCAAGATGAAGACCACCAAGACCAAGATTGCTAACAACTGCAGCTAAAAGGGAGCAAACTTGAAATGTTTAAATTTTAAGCGATTCAATTCGAAAGTTGTACCAACAACGTTATGATCACTTGATCTCCAAAAAAAGGAAACATGCACAAAAATTTGGTAGATGTAGTTGGAGGAAAAGGCGATAATGACCAAAAGCAAGTGGCAAAATTAAGGTTTCGTTCTCTTTTACCCTCATCATCGTTGATTGAAAAAACCTTTTTTTTTTAATCATGTCCGTTGAAAGCAAAGATGAACATTTTTGTTCCCTTTTCTATTTGTCCTTATGATGCATTCAATATTTATGAAGAGGTCATGGATCACCATGCATTTGTTCATGCATGAGCAAGATGATGCTCATGCATTGCTAAGTCATCAAGGAATTTTCTTACTATGTTTTTAACCCCCTGACATTAAAATATGCATAATTTGCTCATTTCTTAAATTTTTTTCAATGATTCAAATGCCCTTGGATGCACAACTCTAAGCTCTACAACTATTATTTCAGCTCTTGCTGCAATGGAACAAGATTTGAGATGCATCAGCCCTACAAACCCTTAATTGTTCGCTCACCAATTACTCTACCTTACTTCGCAAAATCCTTAAAAGAAATCCTGCGTGGAACCTATTCTAGAGTCTAGTACATCTCAAGTGAAAAAAAAAATGCACTTCTACTTAAGCACTCTTGCACCATGAAATTGTGCATCTCATGGATGAGCATGATGAAGTGGGTGTATGTTTGTGCATTTCATCCGTAAGCATGTTCCTTCCCAAGGTCCAAACTTTTCACCATTTTGCATAATTTCATCCACCATCCATTTGAACATTCATTCCTCAAGTTATTATATACCTAGCAGCACCCCTAGTTATCAAAACAAATTGGGAATTGTTTGACCTAGCATCAAATCATTCACTTTTTGTTTGCAAATTAAGAAGAGGGATTGCAATTATTTTGATTTGCATGCAAAATCATACAATACATGAAAGCTAGTAAGTAAGTGCACAATATGGGAGCAACCAAACACTTAGGGATGCATCTAGTTCCAAATTCTATGTTTTTAAAAAGAGTTTGATTTTTTCTTTTTACCTTTGCAAAAAAATTCTTGAAATTGGTGTGTAGAATATTGCAAACTATAATCGGAACTGCACTTGAAACTAGCTTCCTATCAGAAACAACACCCTATTATTCTTTCTCTCCTATTAATTAGATGAGCTGCCTCCGAAGTTCAATTTTCATTTTTAATTTTGCAACAAGCCAATTTAATTGGCCCATCATCACTCAAAAAGAAATGAAACTATGGGAGGCACTCCAAAGTAAAAGGTTCTATTTTGAAGTATAGAGTTCCTCCCCTTTGACACAGCTATACAGGTGAAAGGAGGACAACATTTGCCAAAGCAAATGTGAGGATAAAAAGTGAGGTGCTTATATGGAGAACATGTTGGGGAACACATTTGGAACATATTGGGAACATGATGAGAACCCATTGGGGAACTTAGAGGGGAACATGGTGGGAACGCATTGGAAACCAAACCTGAAACCTGATTGCAAACTTTTTTTGGCTCAGGTTTTCCAGTCTTTTGTAAGTAGCCTTTGTACTTGGTTGTGTGATTATTTTTTAATGCAAAGCAAATGCTTTCCAAAAAAGCTGCATGCATGGAGGTTGTATGTGTAATTCAGGTGGCCACTTTTTTATTTGTTGTACAATTTGCTAGTACTTACACAATCTCCACTCTCGGGGCGGAGGAGAGTACCTATACAGTATGTGCATGAAATTGGACTTGGTTTTCAAAGGAAGAGGGACTGACCTTCTTTTGGAACCAAAAGTTGTTGCCAGTTTCAGGTATGCTAGGAACTAGGTTCCGAACTGGACCGCAAATTCCAACAAATTAATAATATAATAGTTCACAAGTGCCAACAAGTGTTTTTATTAATTTATTTTATTTTTTATTTTTATTTTTATAAATGTGGCATACATAGGTGGGGTTCGCAAGCCGTCCAAAAGAAGGCTAAGCCAAATTTAAACCCAAAGTTACTAATAAATGCTAGAACATTGATGTCAGGATATTAATAAATAATTGCTAAACCCTAAAACATTGGCCCCAAGGGTTGCAAATTGGCCTCCCAAATTTGATGGTATCCTTTTTTTTTTTGTCAAGCCTTGGGGCCAATACAAGCCCAAGAATAAAGTTCAGCATTTTATTAGTATTTGGGGCAGATTGAAAAGTTTTTTTTTCCCCTGGTTCAGCCTTGACTCCTATAGTGTAAAGCTCTTGGGGGGCTGATTTCAACTTTTGCACCAATAGGAATGCTGGATTTTGGATTGAACATTGGCCCTGACTCCTAGTGTAAAACGGGCCTTATTTATATAATGGTGACAAACAACTAGAGGCCTTAAACTCTGTGACAACTGAAACAACTTTTGATCACCAGAGTCCTACGATGACACAACACCATTTTGTAGGACTAGCTTTAAGAGTCCTACGCTCGACCCAACACCATTTTGTAGGACTAGCTTTAAGAGTCCTACGCACGACCCAACACCATTTTGTAGGACTAGCTTTAAGAGTCCTATGCACGACCCAACACCATTTTGTAGGACTAGCTTTAAGAGTCCTATGCACGACCCAACACCAACCCAACACCATTTTGTAGGACTGGCTTTCAGGAATGGTGTGCATTGTGACAACAGCAACAACCAACATGAGAGGTATTTGGGTGGGGGTGGGGCAGGGAGGGGGAGACAAGGTTCTGCAACTTCTCTGCTCTATTTGGAGTTCTAAGCTGTAAGTGGGTTCTGGCAAACTAGCCTTGGTGGTGGGTGAATACATCCGAAGCTGGCACCTAAAAACACAACATGCCAGGAGGACCAGCACCTGTACTGGTTGCTTTGCTTTGCACACAAGTGTGCAATGAGTTTGCCAAGGATGGCTGCCTAAAACCTGAAGGCAGCCAGGCAGCCAGGTTCTGGCAAACTCACTGAAATAGAGGATGTGTGGGTGGGTGGAGCTGCTGCTATTACAGTGTCCATAGATGAAGCCAAAAAGAACATATCACTCCTCATGTTTCACATTATAGAATTGTAGTTTTGGCTGCCTGATGAAGGCAGCCACCACTGCAGAGATTGTTATGTGATCCAGCACCCTCCCCTTCCCCTCCCCCACCCATTCACCCACCCACCCACCCACCAGTGCACTGGCCATCAGTAAGCCTTTATGACTCTGTTATGTATGAACACACAACTGAGTGAGTACCAAGGTTTCACCTTGGTTGTTAGCCCTCCTATTTGGTTCCTCCCCTTCTTAGGTTGACTACCTATGTCAGTGGGTTAAGGACTTGTGTTGGGTGGTGATTCTTTATTTTGATGAAGAACCTCTTGTTTAGGTTTAGGGTTTAAGTCAAATAAATTAGAACAATGTAGGTTCTGTTTTTTTGGTTCTATGCATGAAAAGGACTCCCTTCCAGGTCTAGTTCTTCCAAAAAAAAACCTTAGTTCAGCAGTTCTAACTAGTGTTGTTTTGGTATCAGCAAAATGTCAAGTATAAACCTGGGTATGCACTAAGGTATCGACTATCTTACCCATAGGTTATCAATGTTCCCATATGGTGGATGAGAATTGTATTTTTTGGTTTATGGTTTGGCAAAAAGTTGGGATTTACCTAAACATGCAGGTGTAGGGTTTAGAAAATCAACATATACCAAGGTCTGACATTTTCTTTTGAATACTAGTATCAAGAGAATGGTATCAAGGTTGTGCTACATCTTGGTTCATGAATGTTCATTTTGGAGGTGGCGTCAGTTTATGAGTGCACCTTTTGGTTGGAGATAGCAACGTAAGATTTGTAAGATCCTTCCTACATCCAACTTTGAATCATCATCACAAGGAGGAGCTCGTTTTGAAAGTGAGATTCCTTATTTGTTACTTGCTTCATGCATTCAAAGTTGTTGAAATTTGAAAGTCAAGAAGGTTTGTGTGTTTAAGCTTTTCATTGAAGCTTTGGTTATCCATGCCTTCTTGTTTTGTGAATGTATAGTGCTTTAAATCCTCTTCATCCTCTTGTTTTATGAATGTTTCCATCAAATGTTCACCTTCCTCACCTTTTTGTTTTGTGAATGTAGCTATTTTTGAATCCCTATTGCCTTGTTGTTTTGCCAGTGTTTATAATTTCTAGTTATCCTTGCCTTCCTGTTTTGCAGTTTTATGGTGCTTTAGATCCTTCTTGCTTTCTTGTTTTGCGATTATCCAATGCTTTAGATCCTCTTTGCCTTCTTATTTTACAATGGTTTGGTATTTCGAATCCTCTTCACCTTCTTATTTTGCAATTATTTGGTGTTTCAAATCCTATTTGCCTTCTTCTTTTGCAATTGTCTACTTGTTTTAATCATTATATATGGATTGATCTTAGTTTGTGGGCTTTTATGGAGATGAATTTCACATTATAGGGTTTGAACATTTGGTTGTCAACAAGCTTGAGAGCTCGATTTTGTCATAGGAGGTGCTACAAGAGGTTGAGGCTATAACTAATGAAAAGTGACAAGTTGACAAAGAAATGTTTTGGAATCAACAATTAGCATAGCTCACTACCAACACTAGTTCCTGGGTTCCCTTTTATTGCATAACATAGTCATGACCCATCTTCATGTTGAACAACAATACTACAAAGGTTGTCATGTAAGGGGTGCACAACTCATGAAATGTGTGATGTGTCATTTTAAAAATATTTCTACAAGTTTTCAAAGTTCAACCACATCCCGAAAAGGATTTATTACTTATAACCCTGAGCATGGCATTATGGCCATGAAGAAACATGTTGCAAATGAACATAATTTGAATTTGCAAAAGTATCTCTTGCACATGAATTTTGTTGTAAAAGGTAAAGATGGTGGTAAATGGCAGAAATGTAAACATAAGGTAATTGTCACACCTACATCCATCGTCAATGTTTTTGGAAATGTGAGGCCTTATTAAAAAACTAACCCTATTTAAATTGGGTTTATTTAGGAACTTGTTTTGATGATTGCTAAAGGCTACATGCCTTTGTTAGGTCTATGTATGGTTGGGTGGATCAATTTGGCACAGAACCAAAGTCCTTATTTACTCAAAAAAATGGTCAATTTTTGGAAAGTACAACTAGTTAATTACATTGATTTACATTGATTTCCTCCATATTTGTTCCATGTCATTTATGGCACATCTAGAGTTTTTTTTTTTTTTTAAAGCATCTAAGCAAAAAAATCATAAAATATTTCTTCCTCCACTATGATATGGACTTATGAAAAAATGTTCATAATTAGCCCATTCAAAAATCCATAAGTATAGGTTTAAAATTCAACTCATTATTTATTTTGTTCCTATGCTTCTTTGATATGATATATCAGTAATTCCAAGTCCTTAACACACACCTCATTAGTTAATGGACCATAACATAGTCCACAAAGAAATGAAAGTCAAAAGTGAAGTCCCTGAGTTTTGAGTTCAAAAGTCTATGGCTTTTATGATTTAGTAAAATGATTTTGTGCATCATGTAAATATTCAAGTTAAGATCTTTAAACCAAATCCATTTTAATAAATTAAAAAACTTATAAAATGACATGGCCATTGTAATGGCAACCACAAGGCAAAATTGGTTAGCATGACACCCAAATTGGTCCACCCAACCATGCATCAACCCCGACATCAATTATGGAGAACCTTTGGTTGAGGCAAATGGTGCTACACCTTCAAGTGGTCAAGTTCAATTTCCCTCCTGTAAACAACTTGTTCGTGAACACCTTTTAGTTCTATTATAAAAAAATCATGGCAATTTATGTGTTTTTTACCATTGCTCAATGAACAACTATGCCAAAAACATTTGATCTTTGGATGTCAAGGTGAAGCTATGACACTTTTGCTTTGGTCATCAATCTCATTAACCTTAGTTGGATTCCTTGTTACATAAATATTGGACTATTTGAAACACATGATACTTTTGGTGCAATTCTTACAAAGCAAGTGAAAATATTATTGGTTGAATTCAACTTGACAAATAAGGTGATTATGTATGTAAAGGATGAAGGAACTAACTTAAATTTTCTCACAACTACCCTCACTTCTATTGTGTTATGCAAGCTTTTACAATTACCTCAACCATTTGTTAACTTTTGTTTTCGTCAAGTTATGTCAAAGGCATGTCAATATTTCATGAAGAAGCTAAGGTGAGTGTGGGCATGAAGGAAGTTAGTTTGAAAGATGTGCAAGTTGATTTCCAAAGACAATTACCTACATTAAAAAGTCTACAAAAGGTACACTTTGTTTTGCAGATTCCATGTGGAAAATGCATATGGTCTTGATCCATTAATGTAGTGGTTGTTAGTGAGTTTAAGTTCCCAAATGTGATTTTTTTGGCACAACAAATTAGGGCATCCTGAGTTCATAGATTGAGATTAAGTGGACTTTCTGAATTGTAGGTGTGTTCATTAGTTTGTGATGATATTGTTTTGGAGTTGAAAATCTTGACAACCTTGTCATGATATACAAGAATTGGCCCTTAGATGCATGGCTTCATTGCAAGCTTGTTGATGGAGACAAATTGGATGAGTTTTTTTATGGTTGTAGATGCATTGCTAGAAGAAAATGAGGACTTACTTGAGAGGCAAGCTATTTAAAAAAGACAAAATGAAGAAATAGATTGCTAGGTGAAGATCTTTGATGCTAGATGATGTTATATGGGTTGCAAATCTACTCAAATTTTGTGCTTAGATTTTGTACATGACATTTCTTTATAAAACCCAAACCTTATATTCTTTCTGAAATTCATTTTGCTCCTTGTTTGTTGTTTGCTCTCCAATGCACAATGCTTGCTTGTTGTGCTTGTTTTTTTTCTTACATCTAATCAAACCCACTTTGAACAACAAAACTCTAAACTTGATACTTAGATCCAAGTTGATATTTGAATGCATGTCCAATGTTTAATACCTATGTTAATACTTGTTTGTTGAATGGCATACAACTTATTATTATTGATAGCATACTACTATCAAAAAGTTTAAAATTTAAAAACTTTAAACCTTTACCCAAAGTTTTAAAAAACAAACCTAATACCAAAAATTGCTTGATATTTCCAATACCTACTACAAGAACAACATTGTTTCTAACCCACCAAACCAAACACCTACTTAACACTCATAAATATTATAAATAAGTACGTAAAGAATGTAAGTGATTGCAATGTAGGTAGGTAAGTAGATAAAACACTTGATAAGTACCAAGGAACTAGATGAATACATGTGGATGATTGGTACATAGCTAACCAACTGTTATGGGACAAAATTAGAATGAAAAAGTATTTTCTATCCACACATCATCCATCTTCCATGGTGCACTAATGGGTGTTAAGTCACTCTGGCCAAAACAATTTGTTGCAAGTAATTTAATTGGGTTATGGAGGACACTACAATGATAAGCTTTGTTGTCCTTGATTAAAGGGTTGCTAAGAAATGGAGATACCTAGGATACATGATTGCAACATAACAAAAAGTAAAACATGGTACCAATCATCAAAGGCTAATGAGATTTATAATATTAACAAGTTTGGGTCGGATGATAATAGTCCATGAATTAAATGCATGGCATGTCTTGTTTGAGCTTCATGGATGAGAATATTGCCTTGATGGATGGAGAGGAAATCCGGTTGAGTTGCTCAAGTTAGGTAGTAGTTTGTTGTTCAAAGAATGAAACTTTCCTCCCCTTGCATATTCTCTATTTCCACAAACAAACAAACAAAGCAAGCTAAGCTTACCTCAACTTACATAATATGATATCCTTTCCAAGGAAGAAATCTTTACAAGCCAAAAGTTACTATGAGAAATCATGAATTTATGTTGTGTTCCAATCCCACAAATCCCCCCCAGCCCCAAAAAAATATTTTAAAAATTATTCTGAATATTTTGTGCTTGAACTACTAGATCAACACCCAACATTATTGAAACTAACAAAATCAAACCAACAAAGCCTACACACACAAATTAATATTACAAAGGCCAGGTTTTTTTTTTATTGTATGTAAAAAAATCTTTACTCCGATCCAAGTAGGGCAGACATTTTGAAATTTGTGGTGCCCATGTATTATTGCAAGCATAACAAAATTTTCCAAATGTTTGCCCTTATTTAAAAAAAATTTCCTGTCATACCCAACAAGTATCAGGAAAATAAATAAATAAATAAATAAAAATTTTGAGCAGGTCTTTATGCAGTAGCAGAAATTTATGTTTAATTAATTAATTAATTAATTAAATTATGTTCTCATTGCCTAGAGAGTGGTGGAGTGGTGGTTCTGTCTGTAATCTGTTCCTTGTGTGATGGTGGTGGCCCAGTTTGAGAATATTCATGCACTTATTTGATCATCACCACAGGTGTCCCAGGAGCTTTGCATTTCTAAATGGGAAAAACTAATAATATTGAAAGAATATCACATTGAAGAAAATGGCACTCATGTGATTTCCTATCCTCTTCCAGGGTTCCTTTCTGCAAGAAAAGAACCAAGGAAAAAAACACACACACACACACACACACACA
>Ga0116231_10000582_pt1 | contig 65836 bp, 33 predicted proteins | sample S1TSphgellanicum_2_FD_89695 | JGI IMG/M metagenome (GOLD analysis project Ga0116231, IMG submission 89695) | Host-associated microbial communities from peat moss isolated from Minnesota, USA - S1T2_Fd - Sphagnum magellanicum MG | ecosystem: Host-associated > Plants > Peat moss > Unclassified... | reverse complement strand
TTTTTTCAAAAATAAAATTCAAAAAAAATATTTTTTCCCTTCCCCCTCTTTCTTATTCCTAAATTAAAAAAAAAAAAAAAAAACTCAACTCTCATAGGTGCTACTAAACTGTAGAATGGGGTGCGTGACATTTTGTAAGCTGTGTTTAGTATTATTTTTTAGCCTGGGCTGATACCCCTTCCTAAGACCACAGCTACCTATTGGGTTTAGGGTTTAGGTTTTTATTGGCCCCATATAGGATCAGGATCACCAACCCCAAGGCTTGGGGGGTGAACCAGTACCTAACACTGGCCACCGCCCTGGAAAGTCCTGGGATGGTTACATTACTTGACCACCTAAAAGTATTGTCTGAAATGGCTTCTAAAGCCCTAAACCCTAAAGAAAATCCCTAAAGCCTACCTAGAATTGTGAAATGAAAACATAAATGGGTACTTGACCTTTTTGACTTGGTGGTGACTGCTGACGATGCGATAGGTATGTGAACACTTGACGGTGCCACCAAATCCGCCCACGAGTTGTTTGCTCTGAGGTGGGCCAGTTGGGATTCAATTGGTGGGGAACTCCAAACATGAATACCAATTGCAAATCTTAGGGGCAAGTTTACACTTGAGTAGTTGGGTCTTGGCCCATTGAAATCTAAAAATGGCCATTGGCCCATAATGTCATCGGATCCTGCTTTGGGTTTTTACAGTAGTGTGGTTTGAGACCATAACCCAAGCAAATATGGCTTTTGATGAAAAAACCACGTGGGATCATACATGCACATAGTGGATAAATGTTGGCCAATACTTTAGGAGATTTTGTCATACCTAATTCTTTGAGGTGGGCCTAACAAAAATAGAAGAGCCCATCAGAACTGAAAACTCACAGGTGACCATCTATTATTTGGTAGGCCTTGCGGTTCAACTTTGCAAGTGTGCTACTTGGTTTCCTCTAGGGTTGTTTTCAAGATTTTTGTCTCCATCAAGTTTCTATGCTCTTGCTAAGGGCATTAGAGTTTTGGGTGTTGCTTTGGGGTTCATTTCTTTCATATTTTCTTTTTTCTAGAATGTTTGGACAATGATGTTCAACACATAAATGCCCTTTCTAAGTTGGGGATGTGTATGTGGCATTCAGGATTCTCATTCCTTGTTTCGCCCATAAGCCTTATTATTTTTTTAATTTTTTCTCCTCACTATCAGATTTTTATTGTTAGTTAGCCTCCTTTGATTTGACCTTCATTTGCATATTTGGAAACCTCTTATGGCTAGAATCTTTGAAATGTTTGAAGGTTCCCAGTTCATCAATAAGACTTTCTTCCCATTTTCAAAGGTGGGATAGATATTGTCTTTGTAAAGGTTATTGCCTTAACAACATACTTGGGGAGTTAAGGGCTTGTCACCCCAATCATTGCATCTAGATTTTTGCAATATGACTTTCACAAGATAATTATTCATTTTTATTGGGGATTAAAAGGGCCAACAATTCATGTCCACTTCCATTCCAAACTCACCTTACGTGGGTTCTTAACCTTCTATCTTTAATTGCTCAAACTTTGATCTCACCATCTAAATAGCTATCACAAAGAGGAATGTATTATCTTCAAGAAAACATCTTAAAGAACATGCACAAGCATTCATTTTCCAACATCATCTCAAAGTTGTTTTAAGATTGTCATTACATTCAACTAAAATCTTATGTAGGCCCAGGCTTGGGTGGTTGGTTTTTTGCATGTCCGGTCATCCCATCATTTAAAATGGCTTCTGACATTTTCTCTTCAGCACTATGTGCCAAATTAGGCCTCCCCCATCCCATGGCTCATGGTCTTTCTTGATGCATATGCAGCTAGCCCATAAATTCGACAAGGATGCACCTACTTCATTATGTTCATTGGGGGGAGCGCATGACCACACATGATGCAGTTCAAGATTCTTTCGCCTCCATTGTTAAGGATGTCGGGTTTCATGTTTTGCACAAATAAACACATGTTTTCCTGGTGCCATTTATCTAATCATCACAACAACAAATGGATATCGTGCTTATAGCAAATGGTACTCACACATTGGTAAATGTAATCATTACTGATCTGAATTGTGTGGATTTTGTTTCATGAGTCGCTTTTCCCCAAGGAATGGTTGCAACAATTATAGCTCAAGCAAAAGTTGTGTCATATTGTGACCAACACCCTAAGGATGATTTCATCCTTCTAACAATAGAAATATTGGGATGTTTACACCAATAGGTAAACAACACTATGAAAAAATCATGTCCATTGTAGCTAGGTTATCTAATTGTAATTTAATTTTATCGAACATTTTTTAATTACAATAAGCAAGTTGCAACAAACACAATTTTCTCATAGTGTAATTTTCTCATCAATGTGCCAACATGATATTATCAACGAAGGGCTCTAAAGGTCCTCCTCTTTCAATTATATGTTCATTTTATCAGCAAAGGGTGTCAGTAGCTCTTTAAAAAATTCAAATCACCACTATTTTTCGTCAAGCAATTGTGACAACAAAAGAGGCCTCTTTTAGGCTTGGTGTCCTTCAAGGTTTTTCTCCCATCTCTTTGCACAACTTGCTTCATGCTATTGGGTACAGGTTTAGGTCGTAGGTTTCGTGTTTTCTCTTTTTAGTGCTCCCCATTGTGCATTATATGTTTTTGGGTGTGGTTTTTTATTTGGACTTTTGGTTTTTTTTTCTTTTGTTGTTCCTTTGTCGGGTGTTGTTCCTTTATTTATTTATTTATTTAGAACTTTGGAACTATTGCCTTGGTTGGGTTCTAAATCAGTTAAATTTTTTTTATCCTTTCCATTTATTTTTCCCTTCTTTCTATCTCCCTACTATCTAACCCCTCCTACCTACCACCCATCCCCTTTCCTATTTACATACACTCCCAAAAGTTATCACCCTATTTTTTTGTTATGTTGCCATCACTACCAAATTTCATTGTCACCGTATTTCTTCTTTCATTCTCCTTTTCCTTTTTTTTTCTTCTTTTTTTTCATCTTTAGTGTTGTTTGTATACAAAATAAAACTTATATGATTGGATTTTTTAATAAAAAAATATTTTAAATGACAATCATAAAAGATCATCTTATCAATCTAAATAAGTTGATTTAGACCCATCATTATGACTAAGATGATCTTTTGGATTGGCATAATAGGAAATGATTTGATTAGTCATTTTCCTTGGCAAACAGTGAACCATTTGAATGGTCATATTTTTAGATAATTTTTTTTGGGATTACTATTATATATAAGTGATTATGGTAAATAGGTTTAAATCACAAAACAACAAGTCGGTAGGTGGTAAGCCTAACTTAACCTAACCTACCTAACATACTTACAATAGTCCCCTGTGCATGCACTTAAGTTGCAAATACAAAAAATTGAACCCCTCATTTGCACAATGATAAACCAAGCCCCTTAAATGGACTAAACTTTCAAAAGGTGACAAATTTTGTCAAGTTTCTAATTTACCATATTTATTCCACATCGTAATTTATGTGAGTAGGGTAAAATTGTAGTCAAAGGAGCCACCCAAGTTAGTGGACACTTCTTAAAACTACATTTTTGTATGTTTGAAAAATCACAAGGGAAGTATAATAGTTTGGATTGTCATAATTTTTTATAGAATATTTTCCATTGATTACATGCTCAAAGTCTGACACAAATCAAAAAAAGTTTTGATTGTTCAAAGCATTCAAACCTCAAGAGTGGAAGTCTTTGTTTTTTTCAAACATTTTTTTTTCCTATTAGATGTGCACCATTCTTTTTTGAAAATTGGAGAGGATTTTAACATTGATGTTTAGAAAGGCAAAAGGATTTGAACTAATGAATTTTTTTTATAACCCATTTGAATACATTTAGTTCAAAAGTGCTTTTGACCTTGAAAATTATGGATTTTGAAATTGTGGGTTTAACAAAAGTTGTTCATATATGTGATAGAAGGCATGAATGCACAATATACATGATATAAAATCAATTTGTAGTCAAAATGTATTTATATCTAAAATGCAATGTTAAATGGGGTATCTGAAATACAAATTTTTAAGTTATAAACCAACGCAAGAATGACACATGTCATATGTAATTTTTGGAAAAGGATTTTTACCTTGGCACCCATGGCTTTTTTGACCATGATTTCACCCAATCAGTAAAAATTTAAATAATTAGTAAATAGGTTGAAGGTAGGTAGGTTGCAAGATGATAGGTAAATAGATTTAGATAAACTTAATTATTTTAAACCTATAAACTACCTAATATATGAGGTAAGTAGTAGTTAAATAGGAAAATATGCCTAGGTTGCCTACATATTTAGGTATATTTAATTACCTAGCTTGGGTAGTATGTAGGTAAGTACACCTAACCTACTTACCTAGCCTAAGTAATAATTAGTGAATTTGGTTTAATCACTACCATAAGATGCCTAATTTGATTAGAAAACCATTGGTCATTTTGACCAAGCATGTCATTTTGCTTTATTTAACTTGGCTAAATGTACCATTTGATTAAGACCCATTGGCCATTTTGACCAAAGTGATCATTTTTTTATTAACTTGATTGAATGTTCAATTTGACAAATAATCAAATAAGTAATTCTAATCAAGGTCACTAATCAAAAAATACACATGCCATTCACACCACAAACCTTTAATCAAAATGGTCATTTTCATTAGTCAAGTTGCCAAAGTAATCAACTTGGAAATGTTAATAAACCATGAATTATAATAGTGTGTTATTTTCATGCCCTATTTTTTCCCCTTCTCCTTCATCTTTGTTGTGTCTTTGTTATTAGTGTTTTTATGTTGTATTGATGTTTTTTATGCTAACAATTGCCAATAATGGTAAATGTTAACCTTTTGACATTGTTTTATGCTTTAATTTTATAATTTATTACACATTATTTTCCAAACAATCAAGGTCTATAATAATAACAAACTAAAGGAATCAAAAGAGGAAAACCAAAAAAAATGTATTTTAGAATCCATATATGCACCAATATTACATATACAATAATTTGAAAATAGAGTTCAAACCAAAGGGAATTGAAAACGAAATAAATAAATAAAAATACAAAAATATTACAATTGTTTTTCTTCGTCAAAATCTTTTTCTAATTATTCCCATGAGCTTTCCTTCATCATCAAAACTATTCAACCCTTAATCATCATCAAATTCAGATGTCTTTTAATAATCCTTCCTAGTTTATTGACATGAACATTAATTCAAACTTTCCTCCATTCATTTCTAATTAATTCAACCTCATGCTGCTTACTTTGTCCTATAATGACACTACCTACCTATAATGCACTATGTCCAATATAGACATTACACATCTATCCACTCTATCAAATGATGCTAATATAGTGAATCTACTTTTAACAAATAGTGCCCATCGACTCCTACGCTTGTGCCCTATTTACAACCACCATTGTTTGCATCCACACCTATGGCTTGCACCTTTTATATTATCTACCATTGTCATGCCTTACACCATTTGATCATTTGCCATTGTTGTGCTTATTCACCATCACCTACCACATCATCACCCAATTGTGGTTACATTGTTGTGTATGTAACTATTGCTTAATTGTAGCGTACAATTACAAGCCACACCAAATATGTCTTGCCCTCTCCTTGTTTTTTGTTTTATTTTGGCTTGTGAAACCAAAACAAAAGTAGGAGAAAAAACAAGAAAAGGACAAGGACAAGGATACGAATAGAAGAAGAAGGGGAGAAAAAGGGAGAAAAATTTTCAAAAGAAGAAGGAGCCTATATTTTTTAAAAATTTATTCCAATTTTTCTATGTTTTCAAATTCTAGAAAAAGATGTCAATTTTTTTGTTTCCTCCCCCTCCCCCCCTTTATTTGAAAAAGATTGTTTTTGGTCTTTCTTTCTTCTTTTTCTTCAAAATTCTAGAAGAAAAAAATTAATTTTTGTTTCCATTTTCCCTATTTTCCTTTAATTCTAAAAAATGAAGAGTTTGTTTTTAAAAACTACCTTACATATACAATTTAATATTTATTATTTTTAACTTTTAATTTTAGGAGGAAGAAGGTTTTAAGTTTTTTTAGAAAAAGTTATTAGGGTCTTTTACAATTTAAGTTTTTTTTTTTTTTTTTCCCCCTATGAGTGTGATATAGGATTTGCAACAACATTGATGATTGATGAACAACATGTTGCCTCAATAGATGCAGTTTGAATTGACCCATGAATGTGTGTTAACTCCAATTATATAATTTAATTAGTAATTATAATATAATTTTATTGTAAATTGAATGTGCCTTCACACCAAAGTAATGAATCTAACTCAATTGATGCAAATGATGATTGGGGTGTACAAAGAATAAATGGTAATATAATTATCATTTTAGCTTATACATTTAGTAGACATTTTTATGAAACATCATTGGTTTTACAATATTTTTTCAATTTTATGAAAATATCTTTGAAATAGAATGTGAACATTTGGGTTGAATTTCTTAACTTCATACTTGTGTTGTTCCCTTTTGTAAATTATGATCAAATTTATAAGAAAAAAACCTCAACCTCAATTTTGATCACAATGAAATGGAGGTTTTGGGGTTTTAGTTATTTATATTCTATAGTACTTAATAATAATGCCATGGGCAAATAAATTGTAGTGTCTAAGGTTTATGCAACATTTACATAATTTGATGGTAGTAGTCAAATGTAAACCAATCATTTTTCTTTTCATTTCAATTTCAATTGTTGGTTCCAAAGGGGCAACCAAAGGAGCAAATGAAGATCTTTAAGCACCCAAAATAACTCGAAAGGATTTATATTATTGGGTTAAGGTGGGGTCAAAGAGGGTGTGCAAAGTTGGCATGTGCTCCATTATACATGCTATGAAGTGGTTGCTCACCCAACACCTCAAAAAAGTGCATGATCTCATGGCAAAAACAACCAATTATGGTTGTCTTTTGATTTGTGAGGGAAAGCCTCATTGCCATAACCATGTTTAGATGAATGCACGCATCTTAAGTGATGTCCATGTGATTTAATGTCGTAATGACCAAAAGGTGTCTATTTGAGCTCATGCAAAGGCTTGTGCAAAATGGGATCACCTCTAATTACTTACAAAATGGAAATATGAAGTGAGGAAACCCCTTTTGGTGTGGTTAATTTCCAATATTGTTGAAATGTTTGGGCATTCAGATTTGGGGCATTGGGACACATTGAAAAGGATGAAAATTTGTAAACCATCATTCACATCACCGAATGTGTGTATGTGAAAATGGTGAATATGGCATGGGATAACATATATTATGAACTATAGTCGAATAAAACAATCAAAAAATGAAAAATTAGTGCAATCATCAATTTCCATGAATTTGAGATGAATCGTGGATGGTGTGCCCTCATACCCACCCATTTCCTTCTATAAAAACAAAAAATGGTTTAAGGTTTTTTGGAATTTCAATGCTAAATGTGGGTTGTTGCTTAATACAAATTTTGTGAAACCAATAAAAATGAATTCATGGTGATTATGATTTGTCTACAATTGGAGCATCACCACACCTATACCCACAAGCATGCAAAAAATGTGGCAAAAGTGGCAATAGCCTATCACCAAGTGCATGGATGAGTGATGTGGATGGTAGTTCAAGATATAATTCTCCCCTAATAAGGGATTAAGGTGTGGGTAGGATTATATGTAATGGACATTTTTAGCACACTTTTATAAATTCAACAATTTCCATCCACCTATCATGCACATAAAGATCAAGGTTTGCATTTGAGAACATGATCCCTAGTGACATCTAAATATATGTAAGCATTTTTGGTTTTTAATAAATCTTTTTGTCTTGGGCTCAAAACCATCTATTATTGTTACATTATAATTTCACATCTACATCGTTAAAGTTTAAGATTTTTAAGCAATACCTATATAATGTCTTGTAAAATCCCCATGATGTAACAAAAAATTTGCAATGTTTGTTTTGGGCACTCAATACAAATTGGGTTCTTGGAATCATGTGTAATACTTCCATATGGGTCACAAAATATGCCTTAACATTTTAAGAAAAGTTTATAATATTCACTATAGGTCACAAAATAAGTGTTGGTATATTGGGGTTTTATTATCCTTTTACACCCCAATTTGAAAGGATGCAGTTATTACACTTTAGGATTATGTCTTCAACTAATAAAATATGAACTAAAGTCAACTCATTTTCATTGGCACCCATGTGCATAGGACAAAGCCACTATTTTAGCAAAATATTTGCATGTGAGTCATGAAAATAAATGTTGGGTTTGGAACCAAACCATTTTAAACATGGTGGTTTATGGTTGATGTGGCTATTGCATTTTTATATTGGGTCTTTCAACTAAAATGGAATAATTTTCATAGGTCTTTATGTGTGAATATTGCATCATATAGCTTGCCATTCTAAGAATGTAATACCTACATCCTAGGGTAGACCATAAATGCCCCATGAATAGTACCTATATTGTTTTAAATATTCCTTCAATGTGCATGGTAGACTTCACAATACCAACAAAAACCTTTTAAAATGTCAACCATGGATTTTGAAGCAATGTGCAATACCCACATAAAGTGTGTGTTATATCATCACCTTGCTAGTTGTGCATTGCAACACCTAGTTGCAATACTCATAATCAACTTTATCTTATATGGCATATTGAGGTTGATAGAAATACTAAAGAAATGGTGTAGATTAGATGTGGGGTATGACATGGCCATAATATAAATATCCCTTATGCCACATTGAATGTTAATTCATATTCTAACCAATATGATCTTTATTACCAAATGAATAGGACGTCTATTTGTGATAATTTTATTACATGCTTTTGTGTGTTCAAACATTGTTTTGAATGCCAATCCGTCAGCCATGTAATTGAATTCCCCAAACCATTTTCCATAATGTGGGGCACCAATTTTTAATGCAATGATTCATTTGCCTTTGTTAGGCAAATGTTTCAAATATTTGATGCCAAAACTTTCATGTGTGAGGTGACATGGTCATAAAACACTACCCTTACTTGCTTGCATTTTTCAATGATTTCGTGCATTATAAGACCCAAACGAGTTAAGGTTTTCTCCATTGGTGCATTTGAATTTGGATTCTCATAAGATCTTCCTACACTATCCATACTAGATAAGAAACTCAATTTAATTTGTATTGGTAATATCAATTGTTTTTTCCTCATTTTTAATAAACTCATCATCACCATCATTGGAAGAGTTCTTATCATCTAAAACATGTTGTGAATCCACACACATGGGTGCCAATTGTCCACAATCAAATCCATACCATGTTTTGTGCAATACTCAATGATATCATCATTGTGTAATATTGATGAAAATAATCACAATCTAATGCTTGCATAAATTCCCTCACAATGCCCACTCACATTGCAACATGCATGTTGAAAAATGGATGCTTCACTTGGAACATGACATTGACAAGGCATTGGTTCCACACCACCCTAACACCATTGCTTTCAAGGGTTGGTTGTGCAAATGGGCAAGCAAGATCAAGGTTACTTTCTCCACATTTTCTAACAATGGTCTCCATGACCTTGTTATTTTTTAACCTTCTTTTTCATCTCCATTGTGTGCATGTAGTGGCATGTGATGGTCATGGTTAACAATTAACCTCCAAATCAACCAATCAATTTAACATCCTTGAAACCTTTTGTGTCAAGAAAAGATCAACATTTTTGGGCACAATGGTACAACTCAGTGTTCATCTATTTGTTTTTATTGGAATGAATCACTTGTCATCCACAATTCCAAAACAATGTACACATTGCAAGAATTAAATATGGCCACCGGAAAAGGCAATTCAAGAACAAGATTACAAAAAAGGTTAGATGATCTAAAACATGACAAATTGAAATGATCACATACCAAATTGCCAATAATAGGTCCAAAAAAGGTCCATGCATCACTAAACGAGTGTTGATTGAAGCTTTAGTTCATGTTTTGTCTCCCATGGTCTTTGAATGCATTATTGCCTTCATCACAGTTCATGGTTGTGTAAATCACAACATGGAGGTCATGGAGGATTGCACCTCACACTTCAACATCTTTGATTTTTTTTATTACACATAATTTCCAAGCTTCTAGGACATGCCAACAACAAAGGAAAATAGGGATAAGGTCCATTGTCCAAATGGTCCTATGCATGCACAATGAGAAAAAATAAAATTGGTTGGGTATATAAACATCATAAACATGAATAGATTTCAATAATTAATGAAAAATCATCAAGCACAATGTTAAGTTAAAATGTATAAAAGGTTGGTTATTCATTGTAATGCCTTTAGTTCTTATGGGGCATTATCAATAATCAAACAAGAGGATTTCCAATTTACATGAATGACAACATCTTTGCTTTTAGAGGTTTTAACCACTCAAGAAAATCTTCAACTATTTATTGACTCATAATCATTCATGCTAGAAGAACATTTGTGCAATCAACATCAATACCCATCAAAATGAGCAAAAGAAACTTCATGTCATTGGTGCCAAATGTGGCATCCATTGAAATAATATTGTTGTGGCCACATGAAAACATCAATTGACAGTGAATTGATTTTTATGATGTTAATTGTGAATGACATTTGTATCCCATTGATTTCACTAATTTCATGGAAGTAGAAAATATCCTTTGAGTGTTGGAGAGCCCAAGATTGAATAAAAATGTTGGGGTTCTTATGCAAATGCCAACTCTTTTTCGTATGCATTTAGTCCAAATAGGCAATGTTTCATGTCTAATGAAATCAACCCCCATCATGGCCTCTTCAACATTTTTATTTGCCACCAAATCATTTTATGCTTGTCATATATTTGTTTGCTTATGTAGCCCAAATTTAACTAAGTCTAGATGTGATCCTTTAGGACTTGTGACATTCGTGGGGTGTAAAGAGACATGCAAGCAATAGATCCAAGGTCATGTTCGCCATGTGTAGGTGACTCACTTGCTTGCATATGAAATCTATGGTATAAAACTATTTCTATTACATTGGGCTATGTGTGGGTGAAAGCACATTAAGGTGTCACAAAATTGGTGGCAAATGGTGTACATCAAAGCCATATGGATATTTAAATGATACTAAAGTTAATATGTTTTCCAATTTCCAATTCCATGTCATGATTCTATAAGGAATTTTAAAAAAATCTCGAAAGATAGTTCAAGAAAATAATCTAAAAAAACTTTTAAAATAACTATAGTTTTTGAATCTATGAAAAGTCCGTAACACAATAAATTGAAATCATATTGCACTTATTCATTATATTTTTAGCTTTTAGAACATTAATCATGTTATATCCCAAAATTTCAAATACATAAGACTAATAAATTGTAAAATAAAAGTCCATATTCATGGGTTTTATAGGTGTGGCAAAATGTGTTTTCAAAATTCAAAAGTCCATTATTTATTAGCTATCTACAATTTTAAGTTGATTTTTTCATTCTTGGAAGTTTGATTATGATAGCTTTAGATAAATGAATCTTATTATTATTATTTTAATGCATTATTATTTTATTTATTTTCTTGTATCTAAGAAATATAGGAAAAATTGCCATTGTGATGTCCATATAAGGTCATCATAATGTGCAAACACATGTGTAAAGTCTCATGTTTAAAAATGAAACCAAACAATTTCACTTGATAAACTAAATGTGGTGAAATCATCATGGTGGTCATTCGATCCATACCACATTGGTACCTAGGCAAACAAAAACAAAATGTATGATTTTTTAATGTATGAACTAAAGAAAATAAAAAAACAAAAGCATTGATGTTTATCATGGGTGGTTAGAGTGGTTTTTGATAATTGGACATTTGACATTCTTTTTTGGTGGGAAGTTTTATGTATGTTGTACTCCATTGAGGTGCCCATATCCCCACATGCACATTCTAAAAGGGCTTATTCACAATAGGGGTTCTAGAAAAAGGACTCAAGGACTTTTGTGGGGCTATTTTTTGCAAATAACATTTACTTGAAACAAATTTAAGTGAGAAAAATTAAATAGTCCAATTTAAGATAATTCATGTGGCGGTGGTGAGTTTTCACATTCTTACATAATTGTGTATGGATATTTTAGTTTATAGCCAGAAATGTAAAAATTTCCAGAAATTCCAAAAATGAGTTTCAATGGACAACCAAACATATTTTTTGGGAAGATTTTTTCTGCACATGTGACCTACATTTCAAGCTAGACATTTTGAACCCATTGAACATTATTTTTTTGTCAAATGGTTAAAAACAAATCCTTTGCTTATAGCCCTTTCTTTCAAAATTTAAAGATTTTGAAATTTTTGTATAATTTGGTTTTTTCATCAAGTTCATATAATGAACATATACTTTCATAAGAAGGGGCATGTTTTTGTTGTACAAAAAGTTTGAAATAAATTGTATGACTTTATGCATTCCTTTTGATTCCTTTAAAAAAAATTACAGTTTAGGCATTTAATATAGTTAGTTTACACGACTCAAAATGACATTTACATAGTATACAAATTATTTTTTAACATTTTTATTAATTTAACGAAACATCATTTTATCTATTCACATACAACAATTAAATACAACTATAATAATGTAAAATAAACAAAAATCCAAAGTTATCATTTGTAGTCTTTAAATACAAGTCATTGTTTTTTAGTACCCTAATTGTGAATAACCCAAAAGCTTCAAGACACAAATAGATGGAATATAAGCAATTTCAATTGTCACTTTGTTCTAACATATTCTAATGTTTCACATTAAGTTGGTGTTTGAAAATTGGGATTTAATGGGATTTTGAACCTCAATTGATTGGGACTTTCGAATCCTTCCCACGTTTCAAGATCAACATGATGTGTGCATGCACCAAAAGATTATTCATATTAATTCACGATTAAACAAAAAACCCTAAAATAGGATTTAAAGCTTGATGTGAAGAAACTTAAACCCTAAACAGTTTTAGTGGTAGATGTTGTAAAGATTAATAATTATATAGACATATGTACAAATGTCAAACAAAATAATCTTTTAAGAGTGAATTATGAATTAAAATTCAAAGCTAATGAAAAGTAAACAATGAGTGAAACAAGAAGTTATTCGCTTACCATTACAATAGTCTCTCCAATTTGAGACCCTTTTTCAATCACCTTCAAAAAGTATAAAATGGGTCTTGTTCCATATATGTGTATATGAAAAATTTCTCTCAATTGATTTTAATTAGTATAAAAAAATGTGCAATTTTTTTAAGTGTTTATTTTCTCCCAACCTCCAAATTTATCAAGCCTATTGTTTAATTGAATTAAATAGATCATGCATTTAAAAGTCCAAGGTGAAGGCAGAAGTTTAGAACCAACACCAAAAAAACTTGTGATTACAATACCCACATTTGAGGTTAATAATTTATTATCATCAAGGCTTCAAATAAGACTTAAATAGTTATCATGACTTCTTTGCAATACTTGCATTTTATGTTATAACTTCATTAATTGAAATTGACAATGTGCCAATGCTAAGTAGTTACAATGATGACTGGGTAGACAAGTTTTTCCAAAAGGTAAAAGTTAACTAGGAAAATAAAAAAGTTTTGCCGAGAAATAAAAGTTTAGTCAAAAATTGAAAAGGATTTGTCAAAAAGTTAAAATTTAATAAAAATAAAGAATTTTTTTTAAGAGATAAAGGTTTAGCAAATAAAAAATAAAAGGTGGATAGGTAAAGGGGTTTGATTTTTAGTTGGTAGGTAGGGCCAAGATGTAGGCTAACATGGTAACTAGGTTAGTAGGGTAGCTAGGCAGGAACGTAGCTAGTGTAGTAAGTAGGTCAGGGTTGGGAAATAAACGGCCCTCCAAAGAAAAATGGGTCAAAGGTCAGCAGTCCAAAAAGGTTGACTGTTTAACAATGTTGATTAACACAAGGTCAGGAGTCGGATGAAAAAATGCAATCCATCCTATGGACGAATGGCTAACTGATGCATTGGTGGGTGCTGCTTCCCTCTGGTCGTGCAGATTTAACATGACGTGCAGCAAGGGGGCCCATTTTTTTTTCCCCCAAATTTGTGAGATGGGTGGACTGGAATCATCCAGAAGAGGCATTAGCCAAATTTAGCTACAGTTCAAAGATCAAAAGTGAACACTTAAATTGGAAGACTGCAATATTATGGCAGCATCCTAAAAGCTATGGTCTAAATATGGCGATTTCAACCCTTTTTCCTCTCAAAATATGACGACTTTGTGCCATTTTTTAAATTCAATTTGTTTTTGTCACCAAGTGGCTAAATTTCGCCCACAAAAGAAGAAGAAGAAGCTAGTAGGGGTGCGATGTGAACTATTCTCAGTTAATCAGTCCATCAGTTAGCTGACAGTAATTTCGTAGTGAGCTGCAGTCACGTCACTGCAGTCTGGGCCCATCAAGACTCTAGATCTCAGCAGCTTTTAGTTTTGCTTGCCCTGGCCAGGAATATTTTTTTGGGGCTAAAAATCACCAAAATGCCACAAATTTTTCTGTAAAAGAAATATTCTTCACAAATTCCCTTTTTTTAAATGAAAAAGATCGCCTAATTGGAACAGAGAACTTCTTTTTTTTTGCAGGAAGGTGTCACCACAATGTTCATGTCTACCGATTAACACACATTTTAAGAGTTCTCCATGGAAAAGAGTCACCAGTTGAAGACTAAATCTGCATTCAAACTCAAAACCTATTTTCAAGCTAGCTATTATCACTGCTGCCTGCGGACCTGCTGCTCTCAGCACATTAAAAAAGATCGCCTAATTGAGACAGAGAACTCCTTTTTTTTTTAGGACGGTGTTGCAACATTCATGTCTACTGGCTAACACACATTTTAAGAGTTCTTTCTCCTTGGAAGTCACCAGTTTAGTTGACATCTAAATCTGCATCCAAATTCAAAACCTATTTTCAAGATAGCTATGATTACTGCTGCCTGTGGACCTGTTCTCAGACATTGGGTTTTTTTTTTTTTTTTTTTAAACCTTTTTGAAACACAGCCGCAGACCTGACCACCGAGCCGTTGGCAGCCCCCAAGTCAGGCTTAGTGACAGAGGGTTTTCATGGGCTCTTTGAACCTTAAGTGTAGTAGCTTATGCTGGCCAATTATTATTTACCTCAGGTCAGCAGCTTTAGTTTAGCTTCTGCTCGCTAAGGGTTATCACTGTCAAAGTGAAGGCTGGTTCACACAGGCCAAAACCACGTTGTTGTCGGATCCCAACTTTAGGCATGTCCAGGTGTTGTTACGCGGCTTATCTAGTTATGGGTTCACAAACAAAAGCTATGGAGAAAAGGACAAAAACATTTTCAGTAGAAATGATGGTGTTTGCTTAGAATTGAACATCAAAAATTGAATGGGGTCCATTACTTCATGAGCACACCATGCACTCTTAAGAAACCTTTAAAAGTTGAAAGCAATGGGGACCATATTATTAAGGTTCTCTCAATCTCTGATAATATGAACCCACCCCCTTAAAAAAAAGCCCAAAGTGACTTAGGACTCTATAAATTCCTTAAAAAAAAGTTCCGAGATAACTTTAAATACAGAGTTACAAGCAGGCCCTTAACAATTACAAAATGTGCATGTGTAGCTAAGGCCAGTGTGAACTAAAAATTGACTGCTCAACAACGAGCGAACGCCAGTGTGTGAACCAAAAAGCTGGCAGGTCACCAGCGAGCGAAGAGCAGTGTGAACCAAGAAGCAGCTGATCCACGCTGTTGCAGTGGCAGCAGCCGGCCATTTCAGCGTGTGTGAACCAACCATGTTGCTCATAAATGTAACTACTTCTAAGTAGTAATGCCATCTGCAATAGCACTAGTTTTTAGTACCTAATGGTGATGCAATCTGCAGTAGCACACATAGTAACAACCAAGGAGACGATTCGTAGTGTAATTTGAGGGTGCCTTACACAGTGCAATTTCTCGCTCACTCCTGGAGCCGAGATCTTAAGTTTCAGCTCCCTAGGGTGGGGGCCTCAAGGAGCCCGGATCTTAAGCATAAACTCCCCAGGGTGGGGCCTCCAGGACCCGGGATCTTAAGCATAAAGTCCCTAGGGTGGGGGCCTAAGGTATCACCCCGTTTGTTTCTAATGGGAGAGTACTGCTTTTAGTGCCTTCCTCGGGTTCGTTAGACTTTGAATGGTAGCTGGGTCACAGCTAAATGCTGTGTATCAGGGATCTATGATCAAGCTGCTAGCTAGACTACTGTGTGTGGGCGCACTCACTACTAGATAGCACATGATCAGGACATAGCTCGTGCGTAGTTTGTGATCGCACAGATCAGATCGGTAAGCTCTAATGATATCTTGTGATTCAAAGGAGAATTATTAGCAACAAGATCTCAAACTCTCTGTGCAACTTCTCCGACTCGCACCCAAAGCTTTGATCGATTAAAATCCCTCTAGTATTTTGCAGTCGCAGGGCGCGAGGTACACCAGAGTATTTGCAGAGTCTAAGTTTTGAAGAAGCCCGGCTGCTTGTTGATCTCATCATTTTGTTGTGTTTTATTCCTGCAGAACCGACGAGTACTGGGTGCAGCGGCTGGCCTTGTTGATTGTTGGTAAGTAAGTAAATCCAGGCCTATAAAATAGCCTCAGGCGTCTGGACTAGTACTGGTGCAATCGTTTGATGCCTTGATGTGCAGGCAAGACATAATTGCAGTTCTTTTTTCTTTTCCTTTTCGTGCACATGTGTGTGGGTGTGGAAGAGGTGGTCGGGAGATCAGTATCTTGCTTGTTTACCAATGTGCAGGAAGGCCGCTCGTAGTAGTCATGTTTACACACACTTGCAAAGTTTTTCAACTTCTTATAGTCCGCATGAGTCGAATGCTAGCTGCACATATGTGCTTCGTGAACCTCGGAGAAAATCTTTGTTTCTCCGCACATTGTCCACTGTTTTTGAAGCTCACGAAACGGACCCTGTGTTATATGTACATGTGCTGTCCTTTAGGTTACAATATTATTCACAGGCGAGAGGTACACCAGAATTGCAGAGTCTTTTTGAAGAGAGTGTCAATCTGACATATGATCAGACATCTGAACCTTGCGAAACTGTTTGCTACTGCAGATGAATCTAGAGAAACTTGCTCTCGACTTGGAATTTGAAAATCTAGTAGTGAGCTTCTGGACACAAGTCGCCCGGCAACTTCACTCTAGAGAAGCTGCGCGCTAGTACTAGGGTCCATCAGTCAGCAAGAGCTGCAAAGGAAGCAAATTTCTCATATTTCTTTGCGACCGAAGGTTGCTCAATCTACTAGGAAGAGAACATGTCAGTCCCAGATCTGCTTACTGATCCTAACGCAGTACTACTGGACCGCGCACAATGGCGGCATGGTGTGGCCCCTGACTACACAAAGGCAAACGCCAGTTTTGCAGCTGAGAAAACCAAGGACTGGGAGAAAGGATCGCTCCAGGACATGGTTTCCAACTTGGTCAAGAACTGGGAAAAGGAAGCAAGCTATAAGGTAAGACATGTTTCTCAAAGAAGCTACTCAGGAAAAAAGAATGAATAAATGAATAAATTGCAAAACAATAGTCTATTGTACTTGATCATGCAGGCGCCTCGTATGAATTTCCCTGATCATGAAGCACTAGGACCTTCAAATATTGGAGATGTATAGCCCACAAGCTAAGCTGATGGCTTAAAATAGCATGGAGCTAGTTACCAAAGTTCATTCCATTTTTCATTTCAATCCTCCAACTGCTCATGACTGCAGCTGGACCCCAGTGAGTGGCGCACAATCGACAAGGAGAACTACCGTTTCAGCTGCAATGGAGGACAGAAATACACTGTCGAAGACATGCTTCGCTTGGGGTAAACGTCAGCTGAGATTCAATGCAACTACAATATGCATCATGAATATGAGTAGAGCTTACTGCTGAACTAGAACAGTCTAATTATTACTAAACTCGAGATACTCTAGTAGCAGTCTATATACGGCGATGTAACAACCTCGGAGAAAAATCCCTGCAGGAAGCCGAGATTTCGTTTTTGTAATTTGCACTTCTCAAACAGGGCATTCACAGTTGTTAAGCCGAGTAAGGCACTTGTGTTAGGGGATTATGCTGTGGACCTTGGGCTCCTGAGGTATCTGGACTTTTGAAACAGGGAGTTCTGGATTATTAGGCTAGGTAAAGGCCTCATCTCTGTCAGGGATTATGCTGTGGACCTCAGGGTCTGCCCTTGGGTCTCACAGCATAATCCCCTGACACAAGTGCCTTACCCAATAAGTGTAAGAAAACGATTCTAGGAGCTTATTTCGCTGAACTAGAACGCTCGATACTAGTTGCAGTACTTTGACAAAGAGAATCCCTTTTAAACTTTCTAATTAAGTTACTATGGATATTCTAATTTTGTGGATGTATTGCAGGACCTATAATGCTCTGATCGGAGACACAGAGCTCTACTCCGCCACGAACACAGGTCCAATCCAGTTCCTTGCCTCTTACGGCAGCTTCATACGCGACTACTCTAGCTAGCCCTAATTACATATCAATCTTAATTAATCCATATTGTGATTAATTAATAAGCAGATGCCTTAAAATTTGCAGCTGCCAATATCGTTATAATTAACTTGCACCGCGGCATGCACTTTTCAATTTTCGTAGTTGTAATATTAATTAGCTAATTATCTACTGCATCAAGATTATGAACTAGCAGAGTCATCACGAGTTAATTATCTTAATCCAAATTACTAATCATCATGATCTGATCATGATGACAAGTAGTATAAACAAACCGTGCAATTCTGAACTTCAGATTTCGAGACTTCCCATGAGGTGTTCAGGAAGGCCATGCCTGAGGGATTTGCATGGGAGGTGCTGGACGTCTACTCCGGGTAAGTTAAGTTACTCAGTCACTGCTACCTTCTGTCCTTGGAGCATTAACAGGGAAAAGGTCCGCAGTCCTTCACTCCGCGGGGGGAAGTTACTAAGTTCTTACCTACTACTATCTCTTTATGCCATCTGTACAGAAAGTACTGCCACTTGTTGTTGTCCCTGCGAGCGTCTCTTTGAGATGTAAGTGCAACAAACAAACAAACAAACAAAACCATGATCATCACCTGTTGATTCCTGAACGTTAGCATGTCATGCCATGTTAGTTATCTAGCTCATGTTATGTATATAGCAGTGTTGTGCAGTTCTTTGATTTTTCAAAGAACCGGCTGGCTCGGGGGTTTTTTTTTGGAAAAAATCAGAGAATCAAAGAACCGGCTGGCTCTGGGAAAAACTCACAGAATCAAAGAACCGGCTGGTTCCGGGTATTTCAAAAAGCCGGCTCTTTCTTGGTTTTTCCAGGTTCTTTGGCTTTTAAGGTTTTTTCCAGGTCAGTTCCAAGGGCAGGGGTTTCAGAAAACAGGAACTGCTCTATATAACCGTCTGATAACCGAAAAGATCCAACACTGCCTCAAAGAACTGCCCAACACTAGTATAACCCTTATTACCCATAAAGAACTAGTAGATTAATTTTAGTACCCAGGGAGGGCACCCTAACATGCAGAATCAGGGTCTTGCAGGGATCTCCCTTTCAGGAAATTTCCCCATGAGATACCCCTTTCTTTATGCAGGGGAAGTCCCATTACCTAGAATCTTCCTTGCCTTGAGGTGACAGACCCTCAGGCTAACCGCCTCATGTCTGCCACCTCAACCCATGGAAGTCTCGCAGTACGGATTACATAACATGGCATGTTATGGGTGCAAAAGGTGTCTAGGCCAAGATTGTTTTTCAAACGGTTTTGTGATGTAGCCAAAGTGGTGATCATCCAAAAAGTAAAGTAGCCAAACTTGGCTATATACTAGATATGAAAGTTGAAAAGAAACATGAACCTCCTTTATTCTTGTCTACCTAGGCTACTGGAAGTCTAGAACTTATGATAAAAATCTGGTGATTTGGATTAAAAACCATGCAGTGATTTTTATTTGGTGGTGAAATACCCTCTTTTTTCAGACCACCAGAGGTGGCTTTTAAGTGGCGTCATTGGGGCAAGATGACCGGCAAATTGACATGCCCATTAGGCCATGGCACCTTGGAAGCAGAACCCACAAATGATACCATTGAAATCTTTGGCATGGCAATCGCAAAGGTGGAGCCTGAGAATGGATTCAAAATCACGGAGATTGAGATTTATTATGAGCCCAATCAGATCATGTCACAGCTGGTGAGTTGTTCATTCAAAATTTGCATTGCATCATATTTGCATTTTGCAATTGCCTGATTTCATGTTGTTGAACAATTTGCTTATAATTAAATTTGGTCCACTCCACTACCCATATGTTTTGCAAACCCTAGTATTTTCTTTGCTGTTTAGAATTAGATTGTGCAATGGGAGGTTAACCCAACCTTAAAGGAATGTTTTCAAGAATGCCATAATCTGACTAGCAGGGCTCACATATTTTCATCTTGCAAGGCTGGTCACAAACATTTTTCTATGCCTTGTTGTACAGGCTGGGAAAGCCAAGAGAATTCTGGTGATGGCTTAAGGCATCCATGGATCCATTTTCTGAGGTACATTTGCAGACATAAATTTAGTGTGCATTTGCAAATGCATTCACAAGTTTCTCAGGTTTGATCAGACACCTATGTATGCATCTCTATATTTTTCAGCAATATTTCTTAAATGATTTACATTAATTTTTCTGAATCATGGAAAGAATACTCTTATAGTCTTTCTGGCTCTTTTAATGGACCAAATGGCCTGAAATTAACACCCACAAACTGAGGGTTTTGGGTTTGTAACACACACTAAAAAGAGATAATAATCTCCTACAAAAATCATGGGCTGAAATTTCTTATGGATCTTGAACCTATTACAAATTTGTGTACATCCAGAGACAATCTGAGGATTCACACAAGCACTTGAAGCTTGATGATTGTTTCCATTGTGTGATTCAGATTTATCTTTCAAGTGAAAATCTTTCCATATCTCTCTAGATGAATAGAGACTCTAAATAAAAGTACTGCATGCTAGTTGCATCTGTGAACCTTCCATAGCAATCTTCAATATTCCAAACATTTGGGTTTTAGTGTTGGTCTGCATCACAAGAATAATGCTCTGTTGAAGCCTAAAAAAGAAAAGAATAATCAAATGAATCCCATTACCACCTTTCATTTACAGGGTACAAAACATTCAAATCTCGATACCATATTTGTAGGTCTATGTAAATATATGCAACTTAGTTTTAGATTTCTCAAAATTGAATTAAAATGGTTTGGCATTTGGGCTATTTTTTTAATGAATATTGGTATGTAAAAGCACATTAGAGTGGACCAAAAGTGGCAAATGAAGTTCAATTTGAAAGTCCATTTCCTTTGTATTTTAAGTCTAGTCCAATGAACTAGATTTTAAATAATTTTTTAAAATGATGTTTAACATGTTTTCCATGTCCAAGTTTGAAGCCACCTTACTCAAAACCTTTTTAAACATCTTTATTAAAAATGCATCTTTAAAAACATCAATTTACATTTTGAAATGAACTTTTACAAAATATTTCCGTCATGATAGAATATTTTCACATATATGATATTTTCTTACTTTGATTTTTTTACCTTCAATGTTATCTAGCTTCAAAGTGTTATATGCCAAACATTTTGAATGCACTCTTCAAATTTCGTTACAAGCAATAAGACCATAACCATTAATTTTGGATTTTGACACAAAAGTTCACCAAATTTGTAAAGTTGCCCACTAATTGAATATTAATATTTTGGTGTTATTCTTTCAAAATTTGAAAGATTAAGATTTGTGTTTCACTTACTTGAGTCTAGAATTTCTTATGCTTATTATATTTCATTTGAGGTTTTAGAGAATAATATTTGTCAAACCAAAAAAAATTACCATTGTGACTTCCCTTAAAGTCCACAATAGTGTGCTATTACTTTGGCATTGTTGCAAAGTGAAGATTTTCATTCTTTGAGTATTTTGTGAGCGTATTATTTTTTGACTACTTTGTCAATTGCCAAATAGAAAACCATGAATTTCCACCAAGTTTGAACCCACTTTTGTACATCACAATAAATGTAAAATCAAGAAATTTTCATATGGAGTGCAATGAAATTAGTTCATTAGTAACCCTAGATGTTAATAATTATGATACAGTGTTAAATTGAAACCCATGGTGCTCAATGAGCTCTAGACAATAGCTCCTCTATAGTTATAGTTCCATGGTCAAATGTTTTTAATGATGTTGCTCAAGCGTAGTATTTATACATATTAGAATGCTTGGAAATATTTATGCTTGCAACTCCATTCATGAACTACTTCCCCCCCAATGAGAATAGTAGATCCCATGGGCAACACTACATGTTAAAATATGACATTACTTGAATAAAAAAGGGTATTGTTTGGGGTATTATGTGATGAAACCTTGATTTTTTTCACCCTATTATTATCCAAGTTTTAATGTCCACATTTAATTCACCTTACATTCCACTTAAATTTTAAATCTGCATTAAACTTGGTACTATATATATGTTTGAATTTTTAGTTTTAGTTAAAGTCATGAAGAGTCATGAGGGATTCACAATCCATCCACATGTTCATATACCTTAAGCAAAAAGCTTTTAACCATAAAAACAACCATAAAGACAATCTAAAGTAAAGTTGACAAGAGCAATCCTAAACAACAATCATTAAGTTAGTCCAAAAAACTTCCCCAACCCTTCATGATGTTATTTCCCTGCTTTGCAAAAAAATTGAAATTGTACTCAAAACTTTAGGAATTGTAAACCAAGTCACAAACTTTGAGTCACAAAAAAATAAATTGAACCTACTAACAACTTTAATACCTAAGTCCCTTGTACATGTATGTAATATATTTTTCCTAATTTTTTTAATACTTAACATTAATGCATACTAGATATTAATTATAATTTATTTGGTTTTGAGAATAAACATGATCCTATTGTAAAACCAATTGAATTATTACTTTTTCCCAACAACCAATATATAGGACTTTACATTTTTACTCACATAATTTTCAATTTCAAAAAAGGATGTCCCCACTAATAGGTAGTATATTTGGGAAGAAAAAAACTAAATGACTTAATGTGTAATGCCTCTCCTTAAAAAATGAAAGGTCGTGATTTCATTTTATGTCTACTTTGTGCAAAATGGGATAATAACACCCTCTCACAAAAAAGGAGTGAAAGTAGGTTGAGAAAAAAAATAAGCATAACATCTTAAGTCTTTAAAAAACATTTCATGTCATTTTACATATGGGAAAAAAATTTAAACATTATGTTTCAAAGAAATTATGTGTCCTATTTTTATGTTTTTTACAAATTTTATACGTTTTAATATCATAATTAGCCACAAATTTTGCAAGACAAAAAAAAAATTAACTTTTATGTTTGTTCCTTATATTTGTGATTTGCAATGTATATTTATGAAAGTTCGTGGTAAATTCTAGAACACTTTTTTTTGGTAATAATACAATAGCTTTATGATGTTCTTCACATGTACTTATGTATTAAAATGATCTTGTTGAGTGATAAAAGGAATTGATATATATATTGCTTGTTGTATTGACATTGCTTTGTGCATTTAAATGTGCTTAATTTGTTTATTTGTTTAAATGTTTCAAATCTTTCATACATATTGCATTTCTTGTGTTACAAATTTATCATCTTTTTGTCAAATAAGAAATGCAATAAGATGCAATCGCATATGAATTTAAAATAAATTATGCATCTATATTTGCTTCCCACAATGGTCCAATGAGTATGTTAAATACATTTGTAGGTATATCATTTGGTTTATGTTTGAAAAATAATGTTGGTTTTTGTAATGTACATTGTAGTGTGAGCAAATAAGTTGTTTCATCTATTTGTAATTCTACAAGAAATTGAACAAATGAAATTTCTAAACCCAATTTCATTTCAATGAATTTGTTAAATATTTGAATTGTTATATGATATAATTCTATCGTACAATTCTTTATATCTAAAGGTAATAATATTCTAATAAATTTCATTGGTGGTTATGGATATTGAAATCAATGGATTACTTGATTATTTTTTCTACATGTCTGTTCATGTTAATGTATTAAACTATTACAAATTTCATGTTTAAGTATGGTTTGATTAGTGGTTGGATCAATAGAATTTACAATAATTTCATTTAATGAAATACCCATTGCAAATTGAAGGGAGTTTTCTATCCATAATTATGGTCGTGAGTTAAACCTTTTTATTATATTGTATGATAAAAAAATAATCTTTGATTTTACAAAAAAAAATGTTAAAATATTTTAATAATTTTCAAACACTATTCATGCTATGTTCATAATATCATACACATGTCACAAGATCATTTTTAATAACTTGGATCTCTTTTGTCAAATGTAACTACATTTTTACCATAATGTTGAACATACAAATCCTTAAATGTTTTACCAACACTTGACTAGTTTTTTTTACTTGCAATAAATGTTACAAAAAATGTTGGAGTTTCAAATTATCTATCATGGCAATAAGATCTTTTTGAAATCAATTTAAATAATTGGGATTTGATGTTTTGACACAACTTAGTTTTTGATAACTTAAATCAGATTTTAATTTTTTGTTTAAATTGTCATTAGTTAAATTGTCATTAGTTGTTAACATGCAATCTAATAGTTTTTTTCAAATACACATTCATGCAAAAGATGATATAAAATGAATTACAAATTTGATTATTTTGAAAAAAGATGTTAGTTACATGTATGCAAATGTTTTAGTATTGCTTGCTAATTATTTAGGTTGCATTTTTTTGATATGAACATTGAAATGATGGTTTTGGATGTCCAAAAAACAATGTTGGAAAATTTATATTATAATTGTTGAAAACTTTCTAAAGGTGCAATTGTAAGTGATTTAAAATTATAATCAATCACTTGTTCCGCATCCAAAACGATTTGTACTAATGTGTCTCCACAATTTTCTTCTATAACATTTTCAAAACTATTATATTTGATGTTATAGATGTTATGATGTTTTTCAAATTCATCCTTTTGCAATTGATCATCTTGCTTTGTATTTGCAAGTTTTTCAAAACCTTGCCAATTTGGTTTAATTGAAACTTTTGCATTTATATAAAATGGAGTTTGACAAATTTGTTTTAATGTTTTGATAACAAGCTTTGGACGAATGTAACCTAAAAATATATATATTTGTATTCTATTTTATTTTTTACAAATATAGAAACTAAATAATCATCATACGATATTCATAATGATACATTTTGCAATAAATCTAAATTTGTTGAGACATTTACAATACTACCATACATTCCATATTGTCCATATCTACGTAATTGAAAAAATTATGCAAATGTAAGATGAGGTAATTAATAATGTGCAATTATTGGTGGAATTAATCATTCTTCTATTTTATTCAATATTAAGACAAATTCCATATTTCGTTTATTGTTTACAACATGGTTCTATAAGTTATGTCTAAAGGTTTTTTTAAATCAATATGTTTTTCAACAAGATTCATCAATATTTTATCATAAAGATCCACAACTTTTATAGAATTGAATAATTGTTTAATATATGATTGAAATGTATAACAATTTGATGTTCAAACCAAAATCTTTGACAACAATAGCAAACATTTTGAAGACCTCAATATATTGTTTACATTTCAGAATATGTTTATTATTAGATTTTGTTTCATCATTATTTTGTTAGACTAAAACTATGTTTTCTTTTTCTTTTTTTCAAAATATTTACATTTTTATGTAAATTTCACTATTTATGATCATTTCTTTCATTACAGCAATTTTTTTCCATTTTCAAAAAAATTCAAATGTATTTTCCACCATGTCATTTTGGCAAATTTGCATTACATTCTAATTTATTTTGTCAAATGTTGAACAAACATTACTTTTGTTTCAATTTTTCTTTTACATTCAATATTTTTAAATGTTTCTTGATTTGTGTTATATTTAAACCTAAACGTGGATTTTCATGAACAAATGTTAATGCAATTTCATGTATTGTCCATTCGAAATGAATTTTCATAGTTTTTTATAATACATTATTTAAATGGAAAGTCCAAGTAAATTTTTTTCATTTTGTAAAATGTTTTTTTGGGTTTATCATTTGTGTTCGTATCACACATTGTACGATTGTTTTTTCTATCATTATCTACGGTAATTCTAGAAATATTCATGTTATTTGAATCATTATCAAATAAGTGTGTAGGTTCAAAATGATTATTTCCATATACAATATTTAATATTGCATTGGCATTTTCATTTCTACTTTCATCATTATTTGGCCATTATTTTTATTCCATACATGAATTGAGCATTGTGAATACTTTGATGCCTAATATTTTGCTATAAAATCTCCTCACAACCCACCTTCTATTCCAAATTTTGACATTTGTTGAATATAACTTTTTTCATCATTCGCTTGCCCATGGTGCAAATTGTGTAAATACTTACTTCACAACTAAATACATGCCAACAAGATTCTTTAAATGCTTCCAAAACACCAAGTTTTAAACAATTTTGTGAATGTTGCACATTATTTTTATAAATGTTTTTGAATTCATTCGATATTTCAATAGGTCTGTTATAACATCAAACAAACAATCACCAACATTTTATTTTAAATTAATGATTTGTCACAAACCAAACTAATTCAATTTTTTATTTATATCTGTAATATACATGTTTTCCACTTGTTATAAATCTTATACTAAGTTTAATATTTAAATGTTGTTTTTTCTTTGCAAAAGTCTTTGAAATATTTGAATAACTATGATCATTTTTATTTCAAAAAAAAAAATTGCAATTTTTAAATCTTTACAATGTCTTTGAATGTTGAATTGATAATTTCATTTAAGCTCTTTTCAAGTTTATTTATTTATTTAATAATGATATTTATAATCTAAATTTTATTGCAATACCACAATAATATTATGAATTTTAATAATATCAACACAAAATGTTCCACATTTAACAAATAAATTCAATGTACAATTTTTGACAAATTTTTTAAAAATTTCAAAATACCATTTTTACAATGTAGTTTTTGGAAAATATTATATTTATGTTTTAAGTATTTTTTAAAAACCAAATAAATTCTAATACAAAAAATCTATTTGTTGTAAAAGCAACATTTATATTTTGGTTCATTGATGTTAATTTCAATTTAACAATATCTTAAAGTATGAAAATTTACAAAATTTTAATGTAACAAGTGTAACATTGACCCAATAAACCCATCATTCAACTTTAGCCCAAAAACAAATCCCATTATTTATATTTTGTCCAAGTTGAGAACAAATTCCATCCAAGTCCAAAACAAATTTAATCCAAGCCCAAAAACATTTAGTCCAAGACAAATCAAAATCCAAGAAGTAGTTCCTCATATTTTATACACAAGAAAACTTGTACACACAAATCAAACTTTACCAAGTTTCATTTTTTATCAATACGAACTAATAGCCTCTTTAAATTCTATTACATTTTTTGCCTTCACTATTTTTACAACATTTTTCACCATTTCTTGTTTTGTAAGTATTGTTTGCTCAACTTCTACATTTGTTCATGTACAAATTTTCGTTTCAAGACCTTTATAATCTTCATCTTACAATATTATGTCCTTCCACTTTTGCCTTTGTACTATTTTTTTTTAAAAATTAAGTATCCTACAACTTCTATTGTTGGGTTTATAATAAATTTACCTTTAGGCTTATTTTCTTTAAACAAACAAAGGAAAAACCATGCTTGGCTTTGAAATTTTTAGGGTTGATCAAATCATGACCAAATAAAAGTTTAATCTAGGTGTCACAAAGTACACAAGCAAATCCTCCCCATTTTCATGTTTAATCTTACAACTAATGTGACGTTAACTTTCAAATACCACAATACATTTACAATTATAATAGTAGTAATTAGCATCTTTGCATCTCAACGAAAGCAAGTAGCATTTGCTATAGAAATTTTCAATGCATGATGTTCCAATTAGGATCACAAAGGTTCCAACCACCTACAAGGAAATATTTAATAGCTTTAGTTCTAAACCGAAAACATTTTCCTTTTAAGTTTGTTAACAAACAAAACCATATAACCTCTAAATGCATTACATCAAAATTAATGGCCAAATATAGGCCCTCTATTTTCTAACTATGAATTTTAATTAGCTTTGGAAAAACATCAACATCATGGGCATGGATAATAAAAATACTATAACATCTTATCAATAACTATTATTTACCATAGATAAAACTTTCAATGTTCTTCACCAACAATGTTGTAGGTCTGCTAATGATGTACAATTTCACAAGTTATATATACTATGCATGAAATTCAAGGGAAAAAGATTGTGCTTGCACATCATTAAGACAAACCATCAACTAAAACAAGAATGAATGACTTTGTAGATCACTCATAAACAACAATCACAACCATTTCGAAATCCCCAATAGTTCTAAATTATTCCTATGCATGAATTTTGCAATGGAATGATAAACACAAAATGTAAAGAGAGTACAAATGGATCAATGGGTTCAATGATAGTAACAACCCCAACTCTCAAAACAAATTCTTAATCGCCTTTTTCAAATTTATTTTAAATTATCCCCAAATTTCATAATCCTTACAAAAGATCTTGCATTCATCCAAGGAGAAAATGTAATGACAAAGTTGGATTTGAAAATCAAACTAATTATCATATAACCAACAAGATTATCATATAACCACTACCAACCACATCATAAGACCCATATCAATTTAAAATGTAACTTTCAAAAGATGCAGTCAACATTCGTTGATTGACATTTGTAATACCAACAACATTCAAAGATAAAGCTCTCTTCCTACTTGGGCTTGTAGCAAATTCTACCACAACAACATTGAACACTCAAAAGACCAAAACACTATGCAAAAAATCACAACATTGCATAATTATTAAGCTAAAATCCTAAACAATGTTCTTTCCAAATTACAATAAACACCATATTTTCAATGTTCCCACACTTAATGTTTCTACCACCATTAAATTGTGTTTTAATTCACTTTGTATTTCACTAGATTTTGAATGAACTTGGACAAATTTACCATGGTGAAAGTGGCCAACCCTTTAATGAATTCACTAATAATTAATTGAATTCATTGATAATTAGTTCATTAACAATTAATTGAATTCATTAATAATTAATTCATTATACTAGTCTCCTATTTCATAACTAGGTTAGGTTAAACACCTTAAAATTTAGGTTAAGTCAAAATACTTAAAAACTTAAGCTAAGCTAAATTAGGCATCTAAGAACTTAAGTTAAGTTAAGACACCTAAGAACCTAAGTTATGCACCTAAGAACCCAAGCCACCTAGTCCATCAACTTGAAATGTGAGTTTGAAGGTTTGAACCCTTCACCTCCCATCAATTCCATGCATAACAAACAAGTCCTTAACCATTGAATCAATATTTGAATAAATGAAATGATTTGTCACCACACATTATTATGCACATTCTTTTCATAATTTATGTAAGTTACCATAAGTTAATTTCTTATGTTAATCCCAATTTATTCATGGTTAATGTAAAGTATTTAAAATTATTTTTGAAATACCATATGCTAGGATTTTACATTAATCCTAGGTTATTTAAAATTAATTTCGAATATTTTAAGATATCCACCTCATGTTATTTTAGGCTATTGTATCTTACTTTATTTTAAATAATTCTATATTAGGTTATTTTTTATTATTCTAAGCTATTTTCAATCATTTGTAGGATATTCCACTTTGGTTATTTTATATTATTGTACTCCTAGTTATTTTCAACCATTTTAAATTATTTTATTATAAAATGTTTTTAAAAAATTTGCATTCAATTATTTCGGTTATTTTAGGTTATTTCTCCCTAGGTTATTTTTAAGAGATTATTTTATACATTATTCTTGATTAGTTTTTACAATTCCAACCCAAGTTACTTAAACCATTTTACTATACATTATTTTTGGTTATTTCAGGCTATTCCAGCCTAGGATATTTTTGGGTATTTTAAATTATTACACCTTGGTTTATTTTAGGTTATTTTACTTTAGGATATTAAAAATTATTTAAAATTATTATTGGTTATTTTGTAATTTTTGTTGGTTATCTCATTCTAGGATATTCTAAGTTATTATACCTTGGGTTATTTTAAGTTATTCCACCTTATGTTATTTTCAATTACTACAAGTTAATTCACAGTAGGTTATTTTAAATTATTGGACTTGATGTTATTTTTGGTTATTATAAGTTATTCCGCTTTAGGTTATTTTTAACTATTGAACTTTAGTATGTTATATTTGGTTATTCTAGGTTATTTTACCTTAATTTATTTTAATTTATTCCAAATTATTTTGGTATAAGTTACGATATATAATAACTTTAAATAGCTTAAGGTATAACTTAGAATGACCCAAGATAATTTCAAATATGAAAATTGATAATAGGTTAGGGTAAAATAACCAGAAATAACCTATAATAATTTAATGTAAAATAACCTATTATAATTTATATTGGATTAACATATAATAATTTACAATAACCTAACATACCCTAAAATAATGTATTTTGGAATAATTTTAAATAATCAAGAATAATTTAAAATACAGTAATCCAAGGTATTTTTAAAAACATCATCAAAATAAAAACATTCATTATAATGAATTACTTCAATTAATAGTAAATGATTTCAATTAATAATGAACATGATGAATATATAATGATCTTATAATGACATAATTTTAGTTAATCAACAATTTATTATTAAATAATAATTAATAAATCATTAGCTAGTTATTTCATTATTAATTATTTGATAACTAATAATTTATTGATATAATGATACATAAATAACTAATAAATTTTTATTAATTATTGACAACTTTTTGTTTTATCAAAGTTTAGTTAACTTTTTGTTTAGTTAATGTTTAAACAAATTTTAACCAAATATTAGTTTAACTAATGTTTAGCCAAGGTATAATCAATCAAAATTTAATCGATGTTTAGTCGAATTTTGGTTTAACCAAGGTTTTAGGGTTAATTAAACCAAATTTAAGTTAAACTAAATTTTAATTTAACCAGGTTTTAGTTTAGCCAATGTGTAATCATGTTTTAATTTAGCCGATGTGGAACCAAAATTTTAATTTAATCAATGTTTGACCAAATTTTTGTTTAACCAATGTTCAACCAAATTTTGATTCAACAAATGTGTAACCAAGTTTTAGTTCGGTAGGTAGGTAGGTAGGTAGGTAATGTTTAAATAGGTAGGTTGTTTTATTAAGATGATTTTATTTTATTTTGGGATTAAAATGTTTATTGTGCATATTTAGTTATATAGTTTACAACATTGAAAAAACAAATGATACGATATTTTAAAAGTTAATTATAAATTAATTTGTAATTAGATTGCAACTATAAAATTCACCACATATTTTTTGTCAACCATTTCAATGTTGTAAACTATACAAAGAGGTGCATTTGAAGCATTGAAAACACACAAACAATTCATTAAAAAAAAATGCAATTTGAAATGAACCAATAAAACGGTTTGACCCTAAATGTTTAACATAAAATTAAAGAAAATAAATTATTTACTTACCTACTTATATACCTTTTACCTACCCAATTACCTACCCACCCACCTACATATCTACCTACCTACATAAATTAAATTTCTAAATTAAAAAAAATGCCATGTGGTAAAATTTTGATTAGACCAAGTGCTAGTATGTGAATGGGTTATATTTTAGTTGCAAAAATTGGGATGAATTGCAAATTGCATATGAATAATCAATTGATGAAATTATATTTGTTGACCATATACATATCCATGTAAAATGTATTATCATAATTCTAAGTTATCATTTGCAAGTAGATGTTGAATATAACTTCATTTATACATTTAATGGATTTTTAGTCATAGGTGTTAATTGTAGTTTAGTTATAGTCACAAATTATAATTGCAAATTAACATTTTTCTTCTAGTGAAAAACCTAATTTTAAAACCACAAAATGTTTTAATATATTTTTCTATATCTTGTCCACTATCAATGTCACTATAATCTACATCCAACCTTGGATAACCTAAGATTTGTGTAGGTTAGCCCAAATTTAGCCTATGTTTAATTGATGTTATCATAGATTTAATGTTGGTTAACTAAACTTTAGCCTAGGTTCAACCTTGGTTAACTTAATTTTAGCTTGGGTTAACCTCAAGGCTAAACCTAGCCTTACCAATGTTTAACCTAGGTTTAGCTTAAGTTTAATTTTAGTTTACATTTGGTTAACCTACATTTACCCTAGTTTACCCTTGGTTAGCCTAGTTTAACCAAGTTGTTTAGTTGTTAACCTTGGTTAATGAAGGTTTGGCCAAGGTGTTTACTCAAATTGTTTAGACTAATTTAACATTGGTTAACAAAAGTTTAACCAAATTATTTAATTTAGGTTTAGCTTAAGTTTAACATTGATTAGCTTAAATTTAACATTTGTTACCCTATATTTAATTGTGATTTAACTTTTGTTAACTTAGATTTAACCTAGATTTAGCCTTTGTTGACCTTGATTTAACTAAAATTAACTTAGGTTAACTTAGGTTTAATCAAAATTTTGATTTGGTTAGCTTAAGTTTAAATTAAGGTAGCATAGGTTAATGTAATTTAATGTAAATAACTGTAGGTTATATTAATTTAGCCTACAATAACCTAGGTTTCATTCTCTTTAACCTTTGTTTAACTTATGTTTAACATAAGTTTAACTTTGATTAATTTATGTTTAACATTGGTTAGCCTAAGTTTAGCTTTGGTTAATTTAAGTTTAACCCAAATTACCTTAAGTTAACATAATTTTGCTTAAATAACTTTAAATTATATTATATTAACTTTGATAAACCTAGGTTAATTTAAGTATTCTATGTTGTCTTAGGTTAAACTTATGTTACCCTATATGGATCTAGGTTATTTTAGGTAGCTCAAATTAACCTATGTTAATTTATATGTGTTTATGTTATTTTAAGTTTTCAGGATAATTTCGATTAACATAGGTTTACTTAAAGTAGGTTAAGTTGGGCCTAACTTAACAAGGGTACATAAGTTTTTTTTTACTTAAATTGTATTAAATTATTGTTTATACTTTTATTGTGGGTAATTTTGTTCCTCACAAAATGTTGTTGTGCAATAATTAAGAACTTGAGTCCTCAAAGTGATGATGATGAAAGGTTCAAGCCATCACATCACAATGGCCTAGTTGACCTAAGTTCCTTGTGTAAGGATCCCACCTAAGCTCCCATCTTAGGTTTGTGTTTTACTTTATGTAGCTTAGAATAGGCTTTGCAATTTAAACAACCTATGTTAGACCATATAACCTAGACTTCCTAAGCCAGGATGTTTGCTTTATTTGACTAGTTTGTTGTTGTTGCATGGCATTTGTTGTTATGCCATCACACAAGTGAACCAAAAATTTATTTGTTAGCTTTCGGTTGTATTATGACAACTCACAAATATGTAATAATGTTTTTAATATCACCTAGATTAGCATGTGAAAATTACCTATTCAAGTACATGTTACTAAAAATCTACATTAATTTTTTAATGGAACAATGTATCAACACTTTTGTTACATTTTTCATTCGTCCACATCATTTATCTTAAGTCATCAAAATTTTCATTTAAAAAATAACTAAATTATCTAATGAAACATGTCATTATTTGAAATGACCAAACATAGTTTCACTAAAAACATTATAATCAACTAGTCTTTTTGCACAAAAATCATTCAGTTTCAAAAATAATAAAATTATTTGTTTTAACTACTACCTTACTAGATTTTAATAATGAAAAAAGGAAAGATTTGTTTTCTTGAGGTTGAAACGTTGTGAGCAATTTGGTATGTAAGGAATTAAAAACTTTTTAAAAATAAGAATGTGACTATAAATAAAATTCTCACTATTATGAAATGCCAAGTTCTTTGATCTATACAATGCATGCTTAGGATACTTTGTTGAGTAACTATCATGAACACTATTAATAGTGTAAACATAAATAGGGAATGTTGTGCCATGGAGTCGACACATGCATATCTCGACATTCCATTAAAATGCAATGCTTATATAATATGTTAATTATTTTCATTGGTTCTAAGAAGTTTATGTTCTTAACTATACAATGCATGTTTAAGATACTTTGTTGAGTAACTATTATGAACAATAGTATAAGCATAAACATGGAATGTTGTGCCATGCAGTCGACACATGCATATCTCAACATTCCATTAAAATGCAATGTTTATATAATACGTTAACTATTTTCATTGGTTCTAAGGAGTTTATGTTCCTAACTAATAATGCATGTTTAGGATACTTTGTTGAGGAACAATTATGAACACTATTAATAGTGTAAGCATAAACATGGAATGTTGTGCCATGCAGTCGACACATGCATATCCCGACATTCCATTAAAATGCAATGTTTATATAATACATTAACTATTTTCATTGGTTCTAGAGAGTTTATGTTCCTAACTATATAATGCATGTTTAGGATACTTTGTTGAATAACAATTATGAACATTGTTAATAGTGTAAGCATAAACATGGAATGTTGTGCCATGTAGTTGACACATGCATATCTCGACATCCCATTAAAATGCAATGCTTATACATTACATTAACTATTTTCATTGGTTCTAGGGAGTTTATGTTCCTAACTATTCTCATCACCCACTTTTGCTCACACAAGTATACAATACAGGTTCTTTAAGAAACTTGGGTTCCATGTTGTTGCACATTATCAATATTGTTCAACCTTTTTTTTTTTCTTACGATGTTCCCATTTGGTTTTTAATATCTTGTTATTCTTTATATCAATTTTTAATTTAATTTAAATTATATTAAACATTATATTCATGGTGGGTAAGGTAAAAGAAGGAGGAAATTATTTTTTTAAAAAGTGAGGTAATTAATAATAAAAGAATAAAATAATTAAGCTTGAAAATGAAATAAGATTTTTTTTCATATTCCTATTAGTGAGCAAGGAAAGGAATAAGGTAGTTATTAAAAAATGAGGTAGCGAAGTTGGGAAATGATGAAATAATTATAAGTTGTTTCTAGAATTGTCCAAGGATGATCATACGATAGATTCTATGAGCCTACGAAAAATTATGCAAAATCACCCATATACTAGCTCCTCAAAATTTCATCATTAGAATTATTTTACAATATTCAACATTTCTACAAATAATATACCAAGTGTCTAAGGGCCATTTTAGATGAGGGTCCAAGGTCCCAAGGTCGATTGAAATAGAACAATGCTATTGGATGAGAGCCATAAATTGGATCCATGGCCTTTAAACAAGGGTCCAAGACCAAAAGGTGTCAAATTGAAGGTAAACCTAGATGGCACCATTTGGGAGGGAAAATCAATTGATTTGGAACCCCCCCAAAATAGGTAAAAAGAAGAGCTCATGATTTGAAGAACCAGGTCCTAGGCAAGGTCCAACTCAAGGATTCAATTTGTTTCAGATGAGTGGGAAACAGTCTTTAGGAATTGGGACCCTGGACCCCCCCATCTAAAATGGCCCTTATGAGTGTCCCCAAGGTAGAGCCCCATGGGAACCAACGTTTTTCTTTTCTGGCGAAATTTAGCTATTTTTCGACAAAGAAATTGAGAAATCTTTGGAATTTTTTTGTTTTTTCTATTGTAAATTTCGGCTAATTTGGCTCTTTTTTTGTTTTGGGTTAAATTTGACACTAAAAAAATGAAAGAAAAAACGCTCATAGGAAACCTGCATACAGAACTAAGTTACACAGCTGTAGTCTTTTTTTTTGCTGGCTAGATATAGCCAAAAAGCGCAATTAAAAATTAAAAGTGCTAAAATCAAGTGTTCTTTCCATCAAATATTAAGAAGAAAAATGGCCAGATTCCTTTACGTGGTTCAAGTAGGGTTAGCCAAAATATAAAATGATATTTATAAACAATTTTATTTTCAGACTTAGGTTGTAGCCAAATTTGGCTTAATTTTCCTCTGGATGATCGCCACTTTAGCTAAACCTACGGGGGTTGTGGTGTGAGCTTTGCCTGCCGCTCCTTACAAGGAGCGCGCAAGGCCTGCTGCTGCAAGTGAGCCTGTCGCGGGAGGTTCCGATCATGGCGGCGGCAGCAGCAATGGCGTCTGCGGGAGTTTTACACAGCCTGCACGGATTGGCAGTGTCCGTGCCTAATTCCAAAAAAATATTCGGATCTTTGGTTGCTCCAGCTGCTTCATTGAGGAAGCAGGAAGCTCTCCTTAGCTCTACTGTAAGTAGCTTCCGAAGTTTTTCTTCGCTTTCAGGATTGCGGTATAGAGCACAAGGGAAAGAGCAAGGAGATGGAGTGGATTTTCAGTTGCCGCAACGACAACAACATCTGGTTTGTGGTCCAATTCGGGCAAGTTCGGCAGATGCTGCTGCTGCTGCTGTCGTGCCGCAAGCTCCATTGCCTAAGCCTGTGGAGCCGTGGCAGGGAGCGTCGTTGAAACCCTTGGCCGCATCGCTTGCGGTCGGCATTATTCTGTGGTTTGTCCCAGCTCCTACTGGTGTGACGAAGAATGCATGGCAACTGTTAGCTATCTTCTTGGCCACTATTGTAGGTATCATCACGCAGCCTTTGCCTCTGGGAGCTGTGGCGTTGATGGGATTAGGAGCGGCCGTGCTCACAAAGACGCTCACATTCACAGCTGCTTTTAGTGCCTTCGGAGATCCTATTCCCTGGCTTATTGCACTCGCCTTCTTCTTCGCCAAGGGCTTCATCAAGACCGGGCTTGGAAATCGCGTGGCGTATCAGTTCGTGTCGCTGTTCGGCAAAACGTCGCTTGGACTAGGCTACAGTCTGGTATTCAGCGAGGCGCTTCTTGCACCTGCGATCCCGTCCGTTTCCGCAAGAGCAGGCGGTATCTTCTTGCCTTTGGTGAAAGCTCTATGTCTGGCTTGTGGCAGTAACGTAGGAGATGGAACAGAGAGCAAGCTGGGATCCTGGTTGATGCTCACATGTTTTCAGACTTCCGTCATTTCTTCTGCCATGTTTCTGACTGCCATGGCGGCCAATCCCTTGAGTGTCAACCTAGCTGCAGGAGCAATTGGCCAAACCATAGGCTGGACTGACTGGGCTGTGGCAGCTGTGGTGCCCGGACTCGTGTCACTCTTGGTTATTCCTTTGCTTCTGTATGTGATCTACCCTCCTACTGTGAAGAGCAGCCCTGATGCTCCCAAGTTAGCTCAGGAGAATCTGGCAAAGATGGGCCCTATGTCCAAGAATGAGAAGATCATGAGTGCCACACTTATTGTCACTGTAAGTTGAACACACAACTTCTTTCTCCTCTCTTGTTGCCTGCTCTTGTAACTTCTTCTTTCCCTTTGTTGGCAATCTTGCTCTACATGTTGTTACTTTGACAGGAATCTGAAACAAAGCGGTTCATTCTTGACTCTATGCTTGTGCAGCAACAGCTGAAGATTCTTGTCTGTTCTGTCTTTTGGATTATCACAAGAAAGCAAAGATGATTGTATGTGCTGATTTCTTATCAGTAGGGTTGCACACAAAGAGTAGAGATTATATTCGTATAAACCTGTTTTGTGCACAGGTGGGGCTATGGATATTTGGAGCAGTGCTCAAAGTGGATGCAGTTAGTGCTGCAATTTTGGGCCTGTCAGTGCTGTTGACAACAGGAGTAGTGACATGGAAAGAGTGTCTGGGTGAGGCAGTAGCATGGGATACTCTCACATGGTTTGCTGCCCTCATTGCCATGGCTGGCTATCTCAATAAATTTGGGCTCATTTCCTGGTTCAGCCAGACTGTTGTCAAGGTAAGTAAACTTCATCTTGATGGACAAGCATCCGGAAATTCCTTGCTTGAGATTGCGCTCTCTTGCAGAAGATGATTATGTTGCAACAAGTTTAAAATGCCAGTAGACCTCGTATCCTGTATCAGATTACAGTCATTGCATCTTTTGGATTTACATGGGGGATTGAGGTGGAGCCTTCTGTGGTGTGCTATTTATCTTGTAGCAATTTTTTTATTGAAGTGCAGTCTGTTACTCACAACATGAACAAGGTCTAGACATTTGTTCTATATTTCAACATGCAATATCTGAAAGTTTATTGAGGGCAATTGGCTATTGCCATGAGGTGATGTCTACAGTAAGTCAAAACAAGTTTTGGTTGTCTTAGATAGTACTCTTCCACTGCACTGGTTTGGAAGTTTGGGACTAGTTTTTTAGTTTGGGTCAGTTGTGTGAAATGCATTTTGTAGCCTTGTTGAACAGATCTTTTGGAATTTCTGATATGTGTTGATTTGCTCTGGCTGGACAACTCACCACAATGGTTTGTCTATGATATTGTTAACTGACGGATTACCTTAATACTGTGCCATGGGCCATCACTTCTATTGGAAGCCGATATAAGTGGTAACAACTGCCTGCCTAAACATGTGGTCATGGGTGCAGGTCGTTGGTGGATTGGGGCTCTCATGGCAGGCTTCCTTTGGCATTCTGGTACTTTTATACTTCTATTCTCATTACTTCTTTGCCAGTGGTGCTGCTCACATAGGCGCCATGTTTACAGCATTTTTGTCAGTGTCAACTGCCCTTGGGACACCACCTTTATTTGGAGCTTTGGTCCTTGCTTTCCTCTCCAACCTCATGGGTGGTCTGACCCACTATGGAATTGGTTCAGCTCCTGTCTTCTATGGTGCAAATTATGTCCCTCTGTCCATATGGTGGGGTTATGGATTTATTTGCAGTGTGGTCAATATTATCATCTGGCTTGGCGTTGGTGGCATTTGGTGGAAATATTTGGGTCTATGGTAAAACCTCTGTCTGGGAGTAAGACAGATTGCAGTTTTGCAAGTGTGTTGAAATGAGTTTATTATAGAAGGCTATGTAATTCTCAGTTTGTCCGAAGCCTATCTCCTTTCTTGAGAGTTATTGTTTTTGGTAATTCCTCAATGAATCTGAGGAAACCTGAGATCCTTTCTCTCCCTTGCTGTGAGGCATTTAGCCATCAGAACTAAAACCTCATTCTGGATTGGAAAGAATAGAGCATAGCAATTTGCTGATAATGAATTGGTTGTGTCTGAAATACCCTGCTAGGCAACATACATCAAGGTTATGTTAATTTCTGACACAGTTGTAATTTTCACAATCAGTCAGCACTGGGAATCCATGTGTATTCTGTTGCTGCTGCCTCTATAAAGTGAATGATATTGCAGTTGTCTCTTTGAGGGCTGATGAGTAATCTTACCTGTGTACTGATGATACTTCTGAAAATGGGAGTTTAATACCTGCAGTTGTATCTGTCTAAGGTTTTTATTATTGGGGGATTGTGTTGTCGCTGAATGAATCTGCAAGTCTCCGCTGGGCAGTGTCATTAAACTGCCAGGACTGCTGCAGATGAGCATCAGTTGCAGTCACACATGGAGCTATGAGTGATTCCAATCGACTCATCAATGCAGACCTGAGATGGTGTGACAATCTGCAAATGATGAGGGCTGCGAAAAGTGCGGTTTCACTTTCCAACTTACATGCTTTGAGAAACACCAGCAATCGAAGATCCAGCCATCAACAGCAGGGTAGAACATGGTCTTCCATAAAATGACAAAGTGCGATGGCAGTTGAACTCATTGCAGCAAGGAAATAGAGAAAAGCCTCACCATGGAGTCAATATTCAATACACAACCTGCAGGTCTGGAGCTTTTGTCAGGTGTACCTGATGAGAAGGGAGTGCAAGGCTCTCAGGCGTTCTTTCAGATTCTCTGCTGTAAGTATACCTACCCTGAACAGCCCTCAAGGTGTTGAAAGTCCCAACTGTTAAAGCCATCACCTACACAACCCGAAGAAAAACCTTGAAACCAGTGTTGGTCAGGTATATTGGTTCTAATATATCAGCTGGGTAAGGGTAATAAGAAAATATCAGCAAAGATATCAGCTTCATAAAGATAAATAGGCTTTGCAAAATTATCCATATGGTAAGGAACAAACAATATTGCCATATCATATGGATTTATGCCATTTAAATGCAAGATAAATATATAAATATTTTTGTTAATATGGCACATTGGCATTGTAATCATGAGCCCAAGATGGTAACATCCTTTAAGACAAAATGAATCCAAATTTGCTTTTGACTAATCCCTTTGGTAACTTTATGAACACATTTGTATAATGGGAATTGGTTGAATAACAATAAAGAAGTCTAAAGACGGTTGAAAGAGTATAAGATGATGGCTAGGGCAAAATTACACCCACATTGGTACCAATTATTATGATGAAAATGAATGAAGAAAGTTTTTAGTCTGGTCCCACTATTTTGAAGTAATGATGTGTGTGCCCCTCCTTGCTATTTTTTTGGGCAACAATGACTGAAAACTTTCTTCATTCATTCGTCTTCAACATAGTAATTGGTACCAATGTGCATGTGGTTTCACCCCAGCCTAAGATGACAATCTTGCTTACGGTGTTGAAGCTATATATGTATATTTTAATTAATTTTCATAGGTGATATAAATCCATCATAATGGAATGCACTACAATAGAGGAGAATGCATATAAGTTACATTATGATTTTTACATATACCTTAATTTTACATCATCCTCAAAGCACTTAACCATAGATAACTAAAGAACCTTCAAATGTATACTAACCTAGTAAGGTATATATAACAAGGTGATTTTGAAATATTTGCTAGTTGGTTAGGGTAATTAAATGGGTATTTGTAAAGTTTTACCTTTTAGACAAAATAAGCATACATTCCAATGTATTTACAAGGGTGCATTTCATTAAAGAAATTTTTGAATTCATATGGGATTTAAAGTGTTCATATTAGTTTGGATGCATCAACAAAAACATGGAATGTAATGAGAGCTTTGTGTGGTTTGAACCATGCAACCACACTCATGCTACATACTTTTAGTTCCTTCCTAAGTTCTTATGTTGTAGTTAATTTGCATGAAGGCCAAAGCTCAAGGGCCAAGCTTAATTTTTCTTGGGTTCAAGACTTGAGTTTATTGCTCAACAATTGAGCTTAATAGAATCATTACAATGTATTGTTTTCATGAATATGGTCCAAATCATTTAAACTTTTACTATCAAAGTTTTGGGTTTGAAATCTTATGTAAATATATCTTTCATATTCATTTTTTTTCATGTTGTTTTAAATCTTTTATTTATATTTAGCCTAACCTTAAACCATTGAAGAAAGAAGGCATAACATTCTTGTTGCTGTTGGTTTTTTTAATGGTTATCAAACAAGTTATAACAAACATGTTGATATAGTAGAATTGTTTATAAAATAAGATAAATAGAACACCAAAACCTTGAGTTTGGTTATACACAAGGTGAGATTCAAAGGTTTCAACATTTCATAATGAAATTTAATAAAATGTCTTTACTTTGCGAATACCACTAAAAGGGATAGGGGGTGAAAAGAGACCCAAAGATAGGGTGAAAATATGATTACTTTACAAATAACTTTAATAACTTGTTCTATATTAAAAATGTGTTACATTGGCAATGATGGTTTTTTCATGATGGGAAAAGGAAGTTCCAAAAGTAAAATGGTGTGAGGTTTTGAAAAATTGAAAAGATTTATGGAATGACACCTTTTGGGCTATTTTTTATAAAACAATTTAACATATGGGATGTAAACATGGCAAAGTAAATAATTCAATATTTTTTGTCAAAAAACAATCAAGTGATAATAAATTTTTTTTATATATTGAAAGTAGAATTATTAATTTTTATCCCCTCACAACCTTTGACTATTATTTTTTCATTCACCTTCCGCCCATTTGTTATTATATTTATTTTCATGTGTGTCATCTTTAGTCACCAGCACCATAGTAGGTCGTTTCTTTAAACGCACAAATTCATTATTCGACAATTTGTTTCACTATAATTCCAATGCATCAGCATGTAATGTTTGAAGTTAAATTTTATGTACAATCACAAATGGAATGACACTTTGCAATACATGCACCATCAGTGTTGCACCATCCATGATATGAAACATAATGCATGGTACATGTGAGATTATGTCTCTACCACTCATTCCTCTTATGGTTCAAAAAGGCTTTGGCACATAACACATGTGCTACCGTTAAATTTAGATGTTAAGTATTCCTAATCTAGTTCAAGGTGATAGGTTTAATCTATGTTTTGATTATTAATTTTGATTTGTGTAACTTGTTGAAAAATATTTTGAGGATGTTGACCATGTTAGCCCAAGTGATCAAAATGTATTATTTTTGTGAATCATTACACAAATTTTTAAAATTTTCAACTTGAATTTGATCTCCTTATAAGATGTCAAAATGTAATCGACCTTCCAAATTGAATATTCGATCTACATCCTTCTATTCAATTCTTTCATATTGTATTATTGTTATACAATTCTTGCAATGTGTTGTTGACATTTTTATGTTTTCTTTATTAACTTCTACCAGTGATGCATATTTTCATTTTCACATCAACTTTTGCATGGGTTTGATTTTTTTTCCTCTAGCACCATCAATAGTGTCTTCCCATTCCTTTCATAGAATCATGACTTGTTTGCTTCACCATTAACTTTCAATTTGTTTTGTAACATTATGGCTTTCATTTTCACCTTTATTACTCATAAATTAATAGATTTCATTTGTTTGAGCACATTTGTTAGATTTAGTTTTGTAGTTTCTGCTTTTGTTTCTGATATATTTAATGTTATGCAAAATTTAGGTGTAGCATTTTTCAATTTGTGTTTCAATTCATTTGCACAAACTTCTATTTTTTTCACTCAAAATTTAACTTTTTCAACTTGAAATTTCTATTGCCACCAATTGTGAATGCAAGTCCATTGTTCCATCATTTAATGTTTTTACCCATAAAATCACATCCTTGGGGTGCAACTCTACATTTATATAAAGCCCAAATGACTTCTATGCTTTTGTTTTACTTTCTGTTCAATGAATTTTTTGTTGCAATCCCCTACCCCAAGAAACCTAAAGTAACATCTCATCATACCTTTATTAGAACACAATGCACATGTTTACATAATGTGTAGAACTATAAATAAACCTATTGAAAAAGTCACATTTATGAACCATTATGGATAGTTCAAACCATCATTGCGAGCATTGTGAACCAAAACCAAAAAACCTTTAATTGTAACATTTCTTTTTTAGCATTCTAGCCTTTTATAACATTAGCAAGGTGTCTAATGTTTTAGGTGGCAGGAAATACATTCCATGTTGTTCCTAACATTGTGTGTTGCTCATAGCTATTTTGTTATAAAAGCACAAACATGATATTTATAAGTTTTTTTTTTATTGCAACACCTATGACAAATGATTGGTAAGCACAAGCAAAAAATGTCATACAAACAAACATTACAACTTCGCAAGTTTAAGTGAAACTAAAAAATTGGTGAATCATTATTTTTAAACATATGTTTTGTTTTGATTTTATATGTTTTTGGAATTGTTTTAATGTTTTACATCCATTTGGATAAGGTTTAAAGGTTCAAATGAATTTAGGCTTAAGGTTTAAGGAATTAAATCATATTAAGGTTAAGTCAATTTAAGGTCATAGTTCATAAATTTTGATTGCTTTAGGGTTAAGTTTTAAAGGTTAAATCAATTTAGTGTTATGATTTAAGGGTTTATGTTAGTTTAAAATTAGGGTTTTAAGTTAGTTTAAAGTTAGGGTTGAAATTTTTTGGTCAACGTAAGGTTTAGGTGAGTTTAGGGTTTTAGACCTTCCGTTAATTTTAAGTTTAAATTAATTTAAAGTTATAATTCATAAATTTTGATTGGTTTAGGATTAAAGTTTAATGGTTATGTCAATTTAAGGTGATGATTTGAAAATTTATGTTGGTTTCATGTTAAGGTATAAAAAATTTATGTTAGTTTAAGGTTAAGGTTTAAAAGTTTTAGTCAATTTAGGCTTAAGGTGAGTTTAGGGTTATAATTCATAAGTTTTGATTGGTTTAAGGTCAATGTTCAAAGGTTATGATAATTTAAGGTTACGATTTAAAAGTTAAAATTAATTAAAGCTCAATGTTTAAAGCTCTTAAGTTAGTTTAAGGTTAAGGTTCTAAAGTTTTGGTTAATTTAAGATTTAAATTAGTTTAAGGTTAAGGTTTTAAACCTTTGGTTAGTTTTTCATTTAAAATAGTTTTTAATTAATTAGGGTTAAAGGAAAAAAACTCAAAGGACTTTTTTTTTATGTGTATATGAATATGAAATTAAAGAAAACCATATATTGGGGGCAATTAAAGAATGATTAAATTCTGTAACATTTTCAAGATCAAAGGGTTAATATCCCCATAATTGTGAAGGATGTAATTGGATTTGAGTATGAAACACTTCAAGAATTAAAACTTATGGAACAAAACATTGCACTTAACAATTTCCATGAGCTTGCCACATATTGTATTTTGGTTTATGATGGTGTCATAGTTGGTTTTCTATTGCATAACTTTGTGCCATCAAATGAGGCTATTGAATATACCATCACCATGGTTCACTTGTTTGAACACAATGGTCATATGAAGAAGACATGTTCTTTAGAAATGGCAATGGCTATGTTTAGCCCTAGATTTTGCAAAAACTTTAATACCAATGAGAAATAAACCCACAAAAAAATATATCCATTCAATTTTAATTATGTTTTATATTATGCAAGTTTCACTTTTGTTTTGTTTTTTTTTTTTAGGTACATGTATAAAGAGTGAAGCATGGAATCTTTGTTTTTGTACACAACAAGCGACTTGGAGGCACATGTCAATAATTTGGCTGATAGGTTTGTTAACACATATTTTTAGCCTTAGCTCTCATCTTAAATGCAATTATTTACAACGAGTACCTGTAAAAACATGGTTGATTTTTTCTTAGTGTATTTTTAGGATAATTATTTACTTCATATTTTTTATTTCACCTTCCGAATTTTGAAAGGTACAATTAAAAAATTGACTTTACCTTTCAAAATTCGGAAGGTACAATTTTTTTATCCATATTTTTTCATTTAAATATTTTTTGAAAATTATTTTCTTTTAAATATTTTAATTAATTAATTAATTAATTATACAACTATAAATACAAAAAAAACATATATGTCTTTGACAAAAATTCAAAAATAAAATTATGTGTGAAAACTATTTATAACCATAATTTTTATATAATTTTAAACATTATAGTTAATTGTCAAATTTGATTAAACATTGAAAGGCAAATCACCATAATTTTCTATAAAAAAGTTCATATATTCTAGTTATTAGCCATATTTGGCTAATAATTAAAGGTAAAAAATTAAAAGGTTAAAGTAGTAATTAAAATGGTAACTTGCCCTCTAAGTTTAATCTGCTTTCTCTATAAAAAGAAGAAGAAAAAAGCTAAAACAAAGCTTTAAAAAATCTTTTAAATTAAAAAAAAAATCAACCAAATCTTTATGTAGGGGAAGGTTTTCCTTTCAATACCTTCCGAATCTTTAAGCCACACCCCTTGGCCTATTAGCCTTGGGTGGGCCCTCAAAATCTGGAAGGTACCAAAAGAAAACCTTCTCCTATATCAAAAAGCTCTCATTATGTAATGTGCATTTTGAATGAACATCGTTCACTACCATGGGAATGACATGGGACTACAAGTCCATTGTACATAGAAACCTAGGTGTGAAGTTCATGGTCATAAGTTGGTTTATTTTGAAATATATATATTTTTTAATACTTTGATTATTATTGAATTTGCAATCAATTCAAAATTGTATTCAATTTGATATTTTGGATTTTAAAATTTTATTTTTTGATTTTTCTTTTTGATTTTTGAAATTTTGAATCCTCATCTTTCATCAATGCATGAGACTTGTGATTAACTTCATGTCATTTCAATTTGAATTCTGTGAACTAGTTGAGAGAATTTGATTTTTTTCCTCATTTTTTCTTACTGCGTCTAATTCTTATGGGCTATTTTGCAATAGGGAATTATACTCAAAACAATAATTGATGTTTTGTTGCAAAGGCAATTTTGAAGGTGCATTATTTGGAATGCCAAACATTTAAATGTTAATCAACTAAGAATTAATGGATGGGAAGAATTCATGACTTCTAAATTTTTGTTTTGATGACATTTGTGATGAATGTCATGTGATTTCAATTTGAATGGCACACCTTTAAAGCTTAAATCTAAAATCTAGTTTTCTCTAATATTTTGGATTATTACTAAATTTTCAATCAGTTTAAAATTATAATCAACTTGTTATTTCTGAATTTAAAATTTTTCTTTCTAATTTCAATTTGAATTACACACTTTTAGCTTAAATCTCAAATCATGTTTCTTTTATAATTTGGATTATTGGTGAATTTTCAATCTTTTCAGAATTGTAATCAAGTTGACATTTTTAATTTTTAATTTCTTTTTTTCTGAATTTTTTTTTTTTAAATTGAAAATCTGATTTCTCATCTTTCATCAATGCATGAAACTAATTTTTCAAAAGTTTAAAAAAGAAAAGTTGGCCCAAGTGTGAACATTACAAAATAGGAAAACTCAACATGTGAACATTGTTTTGCAATGTATTGTATTGATTTTTTTGAACAACGAAATATTAAAAGAAATCATGCTTGAATTGAATGGTAAGCCTTCAAGTGTTACCACATTCTCAACTGATTTTTCCCTCCAAAACCTGGTTTTTAAAAAATTATTTGAATTTTCAGGGACAAAATTCACTAAAAATTCTATATTTTTCCCACATCCTAAGTCCAAAATTCACAACATAAATTCCATTAAATTTGAATGGTGAAGATCTTTCCAACAACACCAAAGGCACATCACAATAATTGCTTCTACTTGAATTGAATGGTAGACATTCAAGTGTTACCATGTATGTCCTCAATAGATTTTTCCTTCCAAAAAACCTGGTTTTTTAAAAAATTATTTAAATTTTTTCGGCGACAGAAATCACTTAAAAAATCAATTATCTCTCCCACATTCTAAATCCAAATCCTACCAAATAAATTCGTTTAAATCTTGCTCATCAAGATCTTTCCAACAACACCCAAAGGCACATTCCACCAATTCCTCTGAAATTTTCAGCTCCAATTTAATTTAACTTTCAGCGAAGAAGAAATCATTCAATATTCAAGAACTTTTGCACTGCAAGCCCAAAAGTCATGGGAACCAAGCCCATGCACCCCTCCTCATCGAGAGCTTTGGAAGGACACCCAGAACACGATCTGAAGCATCCCAGTTCAGTGGATCTCATAAGTACAAAGCAACACAAACAAACAAACAAACAAACAACCTTCCTTCATAGATAGATAATAACAGTAATCCACTGCCCATTACAAGAGAGGACCACATTTGCTGTGTTTTTATTCATGGCAGAATTGTCCTTCGAAGCTTGTAATGTCTACTCGATAATGGCGTTTGAGAAAAACCCTAATTACTAAAATAACCAGGGAGAGAAAAACAGCCATAAGAGAGGAGGGCAGCAGTTTCTGTGTTTTAATTCATGGCAGAATCGTCCTCTGACGCTCTTTAACAACATTCGCTCAATAATGGCGTTTGTGAAAACCCTAAACATAATGAGAGCCAGGGAAAACAAAGAAAAACAGCAACAAGAGAGGAGGGGCACATTTTCTGTGTTTTAATTCATGGCAGAATTGTCCTTTAACGCTCTTAACGTCCACTCCAATAATGACCTTTACGAAAACCCTAATAACTGATAGGCAGGGAGATAAAAACAGACACAAGAGAGAGGAGCGCGTTTTCCGTTTTGTAATTCGTGGCAGAATCGTCCTTTTGAGGCTGTTAACAACATCCATTCATAATGGCATTTGCGAAACCCTAATTTAATGGAATCCGTGGAAGTAGAGAAAAAAGAGCGACAAGGAGAGGAGCGCATTTTCTGTGTTTTAATTCATGGCAGAATCGTCCACGGAAGCCATTGAGAATTACACGCAATAATGGCGTTAGGGAAAACCCTAATTCAGTGAAAGCCAGGGAAGAGGAGAAACAGAGAGGAGAGAGAGATAGAGAGAGGAAATCAGTTGACCAATTGAAGCGTTTGCAGAGTGGATGGATTTCACACCGTTTGGATTCGCGATGGCAATGAGTCGGGAGTCAGAGCGCAACGTTTGAGTCCAATTTTTGTTTGAAAAACTTTTGATTTAGTTTTGTTCTGATGTGAATTCTGGAGGTACAACTCTGATGATGATGATGAAGGCGCAGCAAAGAGGAGAATCCACATAGCCTTACGGCATGTCAAACCCTAATCTCCGTCAAGGTGCGGAGCGAGAGGAGGAAGGAGTTCGAAGAATCAAGCAGCGGACGTGCTGAATCCACATAGATTTAGGGCATACAAAACCCTAATCTCCATCAAGGTATAGATCTAGAGGAGGAAGGACTTCGAGGAATCAAGCAGCGGACGTGCTGAATCCACATACATTTAGGGCATACAAAACCCTAATCTCCATCAATGTATAGAGCGAGAGGAGGAAGGACTTGGAAGAGTCAAGCAGCGGAAATGCTGAATCCACATATGTTTAGGGCATACAAAACACTAGTCTCCATCAAGGTACAGAGCGAGAGGAGGAAGGACTTGGAATAATCAAGCAGCGGAAGTGCTTGATGATGTGACCAGAAGGGATATAACAAACAGAAGGAATTCCAACTTGCTCTGATTTTGTGATCTGAGCAATCCTTGGCTATGTGAGAGCGAAGCACATAGTTTAGTCTTTGGATTTGAACACTATCCAATAAGCTGGGGGCCCCACAGGTTCTCAACTACTACAAGGATTCCATCTGCAGCTGTAGTAATACTGTGGATTCGGTAGGGATAATACCCAGATAATCATCTGGGAAGTGAAGAGTCAGGAGGAAGAAGAAGCAAGCAATCCTTAGTCAATCCCACTGCAGCCTTCTTCTTCTTACATGTGTTCTGCCATTTATATAAAGAGACTAACAGGATATGGAGAATGTGCCAGAAAATGCCATTTGGAGAGAACAAGCTCAGTGCAAAGGCTGTTGCTCCTCTAAGGATTTGGGGTTGTTACAGAAGCCTGCTGTGCTCAGTGGAGGATGACATTTAGTGCTCAACTTTATTCACAGCTGCTGCTGCCTTCATCTCTTCACTCTCTGCATCAACAACCCTAAACCTTGGAAAATTGTAAGCAGAGATCTCTACTCTAATCTACTACATCTCATTTTTCTTTCTAACCCTAATCTGCCCTTGCTTTGTTATTTGGTCTGTCCATCACAGTATTTGCAACCTCCGGTTTCAGTCTTTACTTTCCCTCTTCAATGTGCACCTTCATTATCACTCTCTCCATCAACAACCCTAAACCTTGGAAAATTGTAAACAGAGATCTGTACCTCTAATCTACTACATCTCATTTTCTCTCTAACCCTGATCTGCCCTTGCTTTGTTATTTGGCCTGTCCATCTCAATTTTTGCAACCTCTGGCTTCATTCTCTACTTTCTCTCTTCAATGAGCACCTTTGTTAGCACCGAAGGTGAATTAACTGGCCCAAGGTAGTACAAAGAAATGGACATGCTCTGATTTACCATCACCTGTTGCTGCTGTTGCTGCAGCCTTGCATTGGCTCCTGAGCATTCTGTGCAAAGGCACACCAGCAGCTGTCATCAGCGTGAACATAACTGTTGAACTTCAGTAGAGGAATTATCAGTGACGATATTTCCATCCTCAATCTGGTTATAGAGTCTCTAAAGATTGCATTATACATGATATTCCTGTGTTTGATTTGTGCCATGTTGGGAAGTAGATTGTGGCAAGGGAAGGAGGCAGCAAATGAATGGGGGTGCTTCAGGATAGTTTCAGATTTCTGGTCATTTCAATAGGTTTATGTGTCCTGTTTCTGTGAAGGTCATTGCTGTCTGGTACCGAAAAACTCACTGAGGTGTTGGATTGTGGCAAGTGAAGATTCCAGCCAACACGAGAGTGGTATGAGAAAAATGCAGTTTCGTGGAGTGTGGTGCCGCTTGCTTCATGCAGCTGACTCAAATGTTGGTTGTGTCAATGAGGTTGCCACAAGAGTAGGGATTTGTCCACAGCTGTTTCACTCTTGGTACTTGGCAGCCAGGGTTTGTTCTTCTATGCCTGGATCAAGCTGTTTCTGGCACACTCTTGTCTCAAAGGCAGGAACAGACCCTGGTGTCCTTGGGTCAGTGTCAACAGTAGAGGCTGATGATCCTCTTGCACTGGAAGAGAAGCAGCAAAAACGGATTCGCAAGTACCAGACAGGTATGAAGGCGCCGACTTTGCGGAAAGAGATGGTTGGTCTTTATGGCTATGAAGTTCTCAAAACAGCAAAGGGATTCCGCATCTTTGCACAGGATGCAATCGAAAAATCAGAGGATTTGATAAGGTCTATCCAAGAGATGCCTCCATCAATGAAGGTCATTCACCTTATGGATGACATATCTGACACGGTGTCTACTGTAGTGGATGCAGCTGAGCTGTGTCGTAACACACATCCTGACAAGGAATTTGTGGAAGAAGCAAATCATGCCTCCATGAAGGTCTATGAGTACCTGCAGTACCTGAACTCCCATGCTGGGTTGTACAAAGCTGTGGTTGACTTGGAGCAGTCTCCAAATATTTTGACAACAGATGAAGCACGAAGGGCTGCTAAAACCCTTCGTATGGACTTTGAAAGAGGGGGCATCCACCTTCCAATTGAGAAGTTGAAACGTGGTAATGATCTCAACCTTGAGATAACACGGCTTGGTAGAGAGTTTGGGGAGCACATGATGAGAGATCAAGGCCAGCTTGACATTTTTCCAGCGTCAGTGTTTCCAAAGAACATTCAGCACATGATGAAGCCCATTTGGGTACAGAAAGATGGTCGGGTGGGTTGGTCTTCAAAGCCCAATTCAATGTCAACACAAGATGACAAGATGGGAATGCGTGTTGTCACCGAGCCAGCTGTCCTCTCCTCCGTTCTCAAATATGTGACTGATGCTGAAGTGAGAAAACGAGTGTACATGGTAGGCCACAGTGTGCCCAAAGCCAACCTACGAGTACTGGATCACCTTATTGCAGCCCGCCATGAGCTTGCTCAGCTTCTGGGATTTAACACATATGCAGAGTTTGCAATTGCACCAAATATGGCGCAGTCACCAGAGGCTGTTGTCTCCTTCTTGGAAGAGCTCAGCATGAAAATCCGTGGGAGGGCAGATGAAGAGCTGAGGATTCTGGCAGAGTTTCAGAAGCAGGTCGACACTGGACGGAGTGATGATGTTGTCAACCCTTGGGATGAGTCCTACTACGCTGGCTTGCTCAAGTCTCGCACTCATGATCTGAATGCAGCAGTGGTGGCATCGTATTTCCCAGTGGAACAATGTCTAGAAGCCTTGCGAATCATGAGTGGGTCACTATTTGGAGCAACTTTTGAGCAAGTACCAGTGTCCCCTGGAGAGGCTTGGCATTCAGATGTGCAAAAATTGACTCTCCTACATGCTGACGAGGGAGAGCTTGGGCATATGTATCTGGACTTGTATGGACGTCCTGGAAAATTCCCAGGTTGCGCACATTTCACACTGAAGGGTTGTCGGCAGATCTCCCCTTCAAATTACCAACTTCCTGTTGTGGCTTTAGTGTGTAACTTTGTCAATCCAAATGGAAAGTCACCTCCAATTTTGAACCATTGGGAAGTTGAGACATTGTTCCATGAGTTTGGGCATGCGCTTCACTCATTGCTCTCTCGAACAGATTACCAGCACTTCTCGGGCACAAGAACAGTGCTTGATTTCTCAGAGACGCCTTCTCAACTTTTTGAGTATTATGCTTGGGATTATCGAGTTCTTAGTAAGTTTGGAAGGCATTACCTCACAGGGGAGACTATCCCTGAAAAGTTGGTCGCATCTATGAACCAAGCTAAGCGGATGTTTTCTGCCACTGAAATTCAACGTCAGGTGTTATATGCATTGATTGACCAAACATTATTTGGGAAGCAGCCACTGCCGGCTAAGGACACAACAGCAGTGGTTGCAGAACTGAAGCAGAGGCATACAGGTGTGAAGCATGTGAATGGCACACACTGGCATACTCGCTTCAACCATCTTGTTAGTTATGGGGCTGGGTATTACAGCTATTTGTATGCACGATGCTTTGCTGCAAGCATTTGGCATAGCCACTGTTTAAATGACCCATTGAGCACAACGACAGGGGATAAACTGCGGCGTGGATTTTTAATGCATGGTGGTGCCAAGGACCCTTCAATTATGATGCAAGAGTTTCTTGGACAAGAGTCTGTTGTTTGTTCTTCTTCAGGGGTGCGACCCTGCACAGATCAACTACTTGCAGACCTTGGGCTGCCATAAGGTACCCCTTAGACATGGCAGCCTAGAAAACAGAGTAATTGAGTTCAAACATGATGAGTTGTCATGTTGCTTGAGTGATTCAAACCAATCTGCTAGGGGACAGACTGTCTTTTGGTATCTAATGAATGCCATCTCCAGAGCAGTTTCCAGGGTCTGATGATCCCACCAAAGGGTTGGACCACATTAGTCCTTTGTCCTGGCACAATTTGCTCATCAACAACAGCTGATTTTGTCAGAAGCATGGAATTGGGAACAGTTGCTTTGAAATTAATGTAGACCTTAGCAGATTCACTTTGTTCTTTGAAATCTGAAGCAGTTAACATTTATTGACATTTATTTTCTTGAAGCTTTGGTTAAGCAGCAAACAGTACGTGCAGTGTAAAGAGTGAAAAAGAACCCTTTACATAAGAGCATCAAGTCTTTTCTTGTGCATAGTGGAGAGATTTGAGAGCTTCCCTAGCCACACTGGGTCCTACACTTACATCCTTCCATTGCCAAACCCTGCACCATGAAGGATGGATGACGAGTGGTCAGGAAGCAGTTTTCTGTTGGGTTCCAGTTCCCTAGCTAACCATGATGGTTAGCTCAATTTCTTTTTTTAACTCCCTCTTATTAAAAACCTGCAAACCCACTTGCAGGTTGTTTAGTACGGATGTAGTAAAACCAGCTCTTACTTATGTGTAAACCATTCTACTTACTTGGCAATCACCAGGTGTTAACTTAGTTGCGGTCCATCCACAACTGAGTCATAATGGGCATCCAGTGGATGGTGTTCTGGTGAGCACAGGTTCGTTCTGGCCTTATGTCCATGTGTCCTTCCTGTTCTTCTTTATTTACAGTAATCATTTTGCAAGTCAAGACAGTGAATGCTTTGGGCTTAATATCTGAGGTTTTTATGGTTATTACATGCTATTGGGGTTAATCTAGTTTAGTTCATACTGCATACCATTCCATAGTGTCTTTCACGATTTTGGGACCCCGTTACATATGATTTGTCAAAGGTTATTTGCCTGGTTCTCAGATTTTTTTTGAGAACCGCAGTCATGTATCGGAATTGGTTCTCAGGTTTTGAGAATTGTGGTTATATGTCAGAACTGGCTCTCAGATTTTTTGAGACCCGGGATTCATGACACTGGGAGACTGCCAGCTTATGAGGTGCCATTTCTGATAACCGCTCAACACCGATTAAAACCATAGTTTCCCTCCCTAACCACACCCACCATAGTTACTCATGTTCATTTCATTGGCACAGGGTGAACCAGCACCGAGACTGGTACACCTTCACCTTCTTGAGTGCGGTGTCTTTGTGGCCAAATTAAACCCAAGAAACTCACAGACCCTGATTTAGTCTAATCATGGGATATTTATAATATATATACTTTACGTAAACCTTGGCAGCTTCAACATGTTATGTTTGGAAATGTTGAAATTTTCGGGTTTTTCTTTTGTCAAATATATATTTTTATGGAGGGGATTATTGAATTTTCAAGAATATTTCAAATTTTGTTGAAATGAAAATTTGAAAATTAATTAATTATTCAACAAACATGGTTGTTCAATAGACTCTTGTTCTCATTATCCAAGTTCAGATTGGCATATTGATCTAGGTTATTATTCAACGACGACTTCCAACCTAATCCTTCAGATCTTATTCAAATCCAACGATTATTGGATCTTTTAGGCTACAATCCTTATATCACAACCAGAGAAAAACCACAAAATGGATGCCTCATCCAATCAAACAGCTACCAAATCACATAATCTGTGTTTATTCTAGTGTTGGGCATGTAGTAGGCTTTTTACCAACCCAGATGTACATGTGGTGGGTAACTAACTATATAACCTACCCAACTAGTCTATATTTTAAGTTTACTTGCCTTTTCCACATTTTAAGTGTGATTTTAATTACCTAAAATGTTTACTTAAATTACCTGCATATATATATATATATATATATATATTCCATTTAGGATGGCTTTACGGGCACAAAACATGTGTAATTTGATGTAAGGTTTTTGATTACAACTGCCATACATAAACCTCTATGAAGAGCAAGGAAATAGAGAAGCTGGTACACATAGAGAGAAGAAATGTAGGTTTGATAATGCTCACATTAAGACTCCCTTCAATCCATTATGTTTGCAAGAAATAAAATAATGAAAGCCCAACTCAAATAACTGAGTGAAAAATGATTAGAAACTCCCAAGTACAATACCAGAAAATACAAACAAACAGAGAGATGATGGAACCAGTATTAAACCTCTTTTATGACTCACAATTGAATTAATTGCATCACAAATACCTTTGCTACTTGACCAGATCTGGAAAATTGGTAAATAACAAAGAAGCATGTAAACAAAAGAGAGCCAGCAGGAAGAGGCAAGTTTTAATAACCAGAAATTGACCCATAAAGTCACAAATTGAATGAGTCTGCATTATAAAAATTTGTGCTAAAAATTGACTAGATCTAGAGAATTGGAAAAGAATTCGACTATCATGTGAACAAACCAGCAGGAAGCAGAGTTGCCAAGTCCTTGTGACTCCCAGTTTTCAGTATGAATATGCAAAGTCAGTTATCTCTCAAGTTCAGATAACCAAAACCCAAATGACATGAGAAAAAACTCCACACAAAAGCACTCTCTACATGCTAACCTGTCAGCATTGTTGCAACATTCATAAGATTCCTGAGTATCATATGGAAAAAAAAGACCCGTGACAAATTTCTTATTGCTGAAGGAGCCTTCTGAATCTTAGTCATACATGTGCATGCTAGGCAGTTTTTTTGTGTATAGAGTTGATAGCAGAAATTGCTACTATGTGAGAAAGAAAGCTGTACATTTTTAAGGATTTTAGTATCTCTGGGACAAGCAAAGCAAAGCAGCAGCAGCTTGACAAAAGTTACTCCTCCGAGGTGTGAATGTTAACTTGATGACACATTCGATAACTGCATAATAAGTTGCGATATTGTGTTGCTCATCCAACTCTCTGCCAACTCCATAGCTGAGGCATCTTGCAAAGACATGAGAAGGTCCTTCCTTACCTCTCCAGATAGTCCCAAGGAATCTGCACCATTGCTTGTGGTAAGATCTGATACCTGCCTCCCCACCCAACAAGGGTTTCTTTCAGCACAGTTCCTGAATTGGTAAAATTCCAACTCTAGATATTAGATGGGTTCTTTGGGAGAAAGCATGATGATGCCTGCCTGCCTTCCTTCCTTTGCGCCACGGCACAAAAAAATGCTCTGCAAATATTACTCAGGATAATTCACAAGTAGTTGAGGCGCCTAAGCACCCAAAACTGTGCATAAATGCTTGCATCATCTGCATGCAGTCAATCTTTGATTTTCGTTGGAATTGCTCCTTTGATTTTAGGGTTTAGGGTTTAGGGTTTTTTAAAAACCAGTTGTTCATGTTTGATATGTAGTGTGTGCTCTGGAGAGAAAGCTTACAATGGGTTAAACAAGCTTTACCTGCTGAATCCAGGGTATAACACTCTCCAAGAAGCCTTGCTGCCGAAGCATGCGTGTGATACTGCAGACCAGCTGTAGAGCAGTGGCACGGTTTAGTTGATGGAGGACAGGGCCGGTGCGACTCATCATCCGCATCAGCAAGAGCTCGTCCCCACTGCGAAGAATCTCCACATAAGCTCCATTTAAGTCACCTGACCTTACACATTCAGTTGCACGGCTCCAAAGCATCCAAAATGCTCCACCACCACTGCCTGTCTTGTTGCCTGTTGTTGTACTACTTCTACACTCACTCTTGTACTCCTTAGTCTTGTCAGTCTGACGTGAGGTTGGCTTATCAGGTGGGGCAGCACCGCGAATGGCAGCTACAGTGGTCGCTTCATCTTTTGAAGCTTGCCATACGCTGCGTGCAGATGGACCCTCACCACCCTGCTGCATAGGACCTGAGGATGCCCGGTCCCACGACTGCCGATTCACCACTTGTTCAGATTCTACTTCCTCACGACCATGTTTTCCAGTGAAGTTGGAAGAAAAGGAACTGAGCCGCCGTGTAGCAGCTTCAGACATGACATTTCCTGGCAATCCTCCTGTTCGAGGAGCAGGACCAGCACCCAAGTTATAACCACCATCCCAAGCACCTGACCACGAATCAGCTGTCTTCAATGATGATGAATCTATGCTCCTCCCACTACGTGGAAGCAAGTCTGCAAACACTGTCCTTTCACCATTGGCTTTTCGGATCTTGGCACCTAGAAAATCAGCAGCAGCCAGGAATCTCCCCATTGAACGAGCGGTTGTAGTTTCAAGGGTAGGTGAACCACCACTAGTAGGCAATCTTTCTGTACTACTTGCACTTCGTGCAATCCCATCCACCACACGCTCAAGCCTCCGGACCCTTCCTTCCAGGCCTTGCATGCTCTCATGCACACCAACCATAAATTCCTGCCTCAACCCAGCAAAAGAAATCAGGCCAGAAAGAATGTTGATGTTCCATGGGATGGTCTAATTCTGCCCTCCCTACTCACAAGAGCAGTATTGCCTGCTACAGTGGACTGTTCTAAGCCTAAGACTGTTCTAAACCCTAAGCCCCCTTCATCAGTAGCTGCTTGTGGCATCATCATCCCTCCCCTCTAAAGTTTCTAGTTGTGAACGTGAATTTTGAGAAGGTTCAGCCACAGTGAGCACTCAGCAATTTTTTTTAAGCTCCTGATCTAGGTTCACCAAGAAGGAGAAAAATTGCAAAAAGGGAGGGAGAGATGACCTGCAGCATCTCCATGATAATGCACTGTTGGCGCTCCATGTTCTGGAATTGGTGACAAACCATTGCCCAGTCTGGACCTGCTGCTGCACCAGCAGAAGCTGCAGCCTCATCATAGCTGCCAGAACTGCTGTCAGGACTGGTGACAGGAACACTGGCATCCCAAGACCTTTGCTCAGGATCACGTACTGTTTCTGGAATGTCCATCCAAGGAGCTCTATCCTCTGGACACGCTAGAGTTGGCATTTTCTTCTGTCGCAGGCCATTCATGCCTGCATCCCACAGAACTCAATAATGAAGAAGTGAACATGCAATATATACATTTAAGAAGAAGAAGAAGAAGATGATGATGACAGCACTCTCACCAATTGAACTCGACAGAATGTATTATGCTGGAATAAAAATACACACAAACTTTGCTCCATCAATCCCTTTCAGGCAGCTCACAGGCTCTAACGCACCAGCTTTTGTTTCAATTCGATCCTTGTAACTTCTGTCCTTAGGGGTCACGAATCCACCAAACCCATTTGGAAGTGGTGGTGAACTGGTTTCTAAAATTGGTTCCATTCCATTGCCATGATGATGCTCCACCACACCATCAGCATCATCACCTGTCCCACCATTCTCCAGTGACAGACCTGTCGGCGAGAGTCTCTGAGGAACAGCAACCTCAATTTGCCAATCACCTGATGCCCTCATGGCACCATTCTGCAGCTTGCGGAAGAAATCAGGGTTGGGTTTCTTGTCACCAAGAGGTGGTGGTGTCTTCTTTTTCAAACTACTTCCCACTTTCTCAGAAACAGACTTGGGACGGATATTTGTTGCAGGAAACGATGCATTCACTGCTGCGCCTGACTTCATCAATGCAGTAAACCTACTACCACCTCTGGTCATTGGGTTCAATCCCTCCAAATTCAAAGACTGAATTGGAGATGCAAAATTCAGGCTCTCTGGTCCTGTTCTCCCTTCACAAAAATAGGCAACACTCAAATTCCACATGATGGAAACAACAACAAAAAAACTTCTCATTTCCACTCACTGTGGTATCTTCTTTTTCACTTCCATGATCAGTCTTGCCATTCAAAAGGCAACTGAAAGAGCAGCAGCAGCAAAAAAAGGATTTGAGATTTCTTGATAAATAATGTGGCAGATTGCTGCAGTTAGTACCTTGGACATCTGCTGTGGATGATGGTGGAGTGGCTGCTGGGGAGTCACCAACATCCGGGATTGTCTTCCACAGTTGTAATGCTTCTGCAACACTATCTCGAACCGGTTTCACCTGAATTGAAAAATCACAAGATCCCCTTCTGCATCAAAGTCAGAAAAGATGCTGACAGAACACTCCGATCCATCAAGTTTGCAGTTACATTTTCAAATGCAGCAGCAGCAGCAGCAGCCAGAGGGCTGCTTTGATCATCGACTTATAAGCTCAGTGTAAGAACTCTGCTGGAAACAGATGGGATCAGGAGGACTTGCAGAATACCTTGTCAAAGCGGCAGGTAACAAGGGCAGCCGTACACGAAGCCTTGGAGGCACTCAAGGCCATGGGACCCAATGCTGTAGCCAAACAGGCAAGAGTGTCAGCTGCAGCTTTGCGTGTTGCCCACTCTGTACCCTCAAGCTCCTCTTCTACACTCGAAATTAGGGTTTTCAATGAGGAACCATCCACTACACCTGGCACCTGCACCACCAGAAAGCCACCACAAAACCAACAGTCCAGTCAATCAGTCAGTCAGAGGGACACACATGGCAGGGTCACAAGATGACCAGAGGTGGAAAAAAATGTAACAAATTCCCATCAGACAAAATACTACAACAACAGATTCCTACAGACAAATGAATATACCTCCACTCCTCTACACACTGCACGCATAGATGGAAGTTGGATTGGATGCTTGCAATACTTTGAGAGTGGGGATCAACACTGACTTCTTAGAGATTTGACGAAATTGCAACAAGCAGATAGAGAATCATCTATAGAGACTGCAATGAGGAGAAGCAGCTGATAATCCAAATGGATAAGTACCTGGGCCAGGCCTCCAATGGCAGGAAGCAAAGAAGCATTGGCCAAGAAGCTAGGACTGCTGAGCAGCTTCAGAATGCGAGGACACAGCCGTTGCAGAGTCCCTGTATTTGGATCCTTTGTGCATTCAATAACCCTTGCCAGGCACAGAGAAGCACCCACCTGCACATGAATGAAGGAAGAATTGTTTATTCTTTGTTTGTTCCCCTCCCTCTCTCCCTCAGTCCCTTTGTGTGCATTGAAGGAAGAACAAGAGAGAAAACCCTAATTCTTCTTCTTCTCCTTTCTTCGAGCACAAGGAGGAGCTTTGAGGAAATGGGTGGGTCCAAAATGGCCAAAGTAAAAGGAGAGCAATGAGCAGCAGTTTCTCAGTTTACAAAACAAAGAGCTTTCTCGCCCACCCACCTGCAAGTTCCGGTTCTGCTCACCCAGAGCTTCAAGCAAAGGCTTCACAAAGATGTTGATGGATCCTCCAGCTCCAGTTGCTTCTGCCCCTCCTCCTCCTCCAATTTGGGAAGCCAGAATGCCCATAGCATCCACACATGCATCACGGATGTTGGAGTCAGGATCCTTGAGTCTACGGACAATGTTGGCCACAATCTTGGGTGCATGGGGTGCCAGAGCTTCTCCTCCATGCAGCGTAGCCAAGGTTCCAAACAGCTTGATGCATTCCCGCCGCACCGCACTCTTCTGCTGGCCATCAGTCTCATAGAGACAAGACAGAAACATGGACAAGCCTTCAGAGCTCAAAGACTCTGACAGTCGCTCCAGATCCTCCACTGCTAGCTGCTGTGTGTCCCGATCTGCTAGCTTGTTGAGAGCTGCTAGAATCCTGTTCTTGAGTTCCATCATGAGCACAGCCTTTCCTCCACTCCCTCTCAGCCCCTTTCCCCCTCCTCCTCCTCTTGTTTGTGCCATCTCCTTTCTCCTCCTCCTCCTTGTTCTCCTCCAGTGCACCCACCCACCCACACAAGAACTCTTCTTAATCTCCTCCTCCTCCTCCAAAACACACAACAACACCCACAAAAAATAAATAAATAAATAAATCCCAAAAACCCGACAACCCGATCAACAAAAGCTCCACAACAACACAATCTCTCACACCCAAAACAAAATCCCACAGCAACAAGCAATAAAGAAAGGAAGGAAGGAAGGACACAAACAGGATAAAAAACAAAAACAAAAAACAAATCCAAAACGCAGAGAGACAGACTGTGAGCAAAACCAGCTGAATGTAGTACAAGAAAACCCAACAAGACTGAATGAAAGAAAAACAAGCAAAACAACACCAACAAGAGCAGCAGCAGCAGAATCAACACCAAACAGCAACAACAAAACCCACAAAACTGAGACCTAAAATAAGAACTCAACAGAAGTTGAGGTTCAATTATGAAGCCAGAAACTCTGCAACAGGATCACAGAGAGTTCAACAACAAAAAAAGCTCAACTATGGCAGAAAAATTAAAAGCTCTCAGCTCTGGTTACATTCACGCCAAAAAAAAAAAGGAAACTTTACAAAAGAAAGGAAGGAGAAAAAGAAAAACAAACAAACAAACTACTCTCCAACAACATCCTACAACTCCTACTACAACTTCAACATGTCACACACCTTTTCTTCTTCCACTTCTTCCTTTTTGCTACCATCATCACAAACAAAACCCAAGAAGAAGAAAATACATTTGAGCTTGGATGATGATCACATCATATCAAACCCACAACTAAAGAACCTCACTCTCACACAAACAACATTATTACATTTGGGTGAAACAAAAGAAAACCAAACCAAACCAAACCAAATACAAAACAAAATCCAAATCAAACCCAAACCAAACCCAAACCAAAATACAAAACAAAATCCAAATCAAACCAAACCAAACCAAACCCAAACCAAACCAAATACAAAACAAAATCCAAATCAAACCAAAACCAAACCCAAACCAAATACAAAACAAAATCCAAATCAAACCAAAACCAAACCAAATACAAAACAAAATCCAAATCAAACCAAAACCAAACCAAACCCAAACCAAATACAAAACTAAAAACCAAATCAAACTTAAGAAACAAACAGGGTTTTACATAAAAACTAATAAGAAAATCAAATTGTTTTGATAAATAGGTACACTAGTTTGATTGATAACCTCTTTATTTATTATGGTCTACAACAATACTATTACCCAATCTCTCTCATAACAACCACAACAACTTTGTCTAGAACTACTACTTTAGTCTTTCCCCCACCCCTTCTCCTAGTGAACTAGAACAATAAAAGAAGAGTGAAAATCCACTAACTTTACTCTAAGCAAAAGACATGGCATATACCACTTTGGTGAACTAGAAATCAAACCCCAACTCTCCCATTCCAACTCATATGGCTTACACCCACTTTGGTGAACTAGAAATCAAACCCACCTCTCCCATTCCAACTCATTAGGCTTATACCCACTTTGGTGAACTAGAAATCAAACCCACCTCTCCCATTCCAACTCATATGGCTTATACCCACTTAGGTGAACTAGAAATCAAACCCACCCCAATCCCTCTCCCCATCCCAAATCATGGCATATATTACCACTTTGGTGAAATACAAACACCTTCCTCCCCCCAACTCATCTACCTTTGGGAAGTGTATTTGGGAGTGGTTGCCAAAGTTGCATTCTACATGAGAATTTGAAGAATTCAAAAGGGTGGGAGTCAGAGGGAACATGGGTGTGTGTGTTGGGGTGTGTACACATGTGGAAGGAAGGTGGGCAATCTCTTTGTTATGGGTCCACTCAACCTTGATGTTTGGGGGGAGGGTGGGGGCTTGCCATTAAACTTGTTTACTTATACAAGGTTGATTGGATGCTTGGTGGGTCCATTAAGATCACATCACATTTTAATGCTCATTCAATGCAACACTACGAGTGCAAATAAAGAGAGAGAGAGAGAGAGAGAGAGAGAGAGTTCATTAACTACATAGTGGTGTAAATAGTGGTGTAAGTACCTACTTGTGGGCTAATGTAAATAGGTATGTATATGGGCTTCTAGTGTAGGGCCCCCCAAAGAGGGGGCCACTTTGTACCCCCTCAAATTAATTAGGGCCTGGATCTTGGGGAATGAATGATGCCCTCCCCCCCCCCACCCCATTTTGGTCCACTCTTAAACTAAATTTGGCTCAATTTTGTTTAATTTTGATTGAGGTTTTCAAATCATCTATTCAATTTGTTTCACTTATGTTCATCCTAATGTGATTTTAATCCCATATATATATTCATTAAAAATATTTTTATTATAATAAAAAGTTATAATTGATATGATACTTTTAATTGATTTTGGTTTAATCTCAAACTAATTTCAACTATCTTTCTGTTGTCTGAAATTTTTCATGTTGCTTATTTGATTTATTTAGGTCAAATCCATCCTGAACATCCCATCATCTTACACAGTTCTAAGTTCAAATGTAGGTCTTATTCTAGCCATATTTTAATAAATTTTAATGAGGTTAAATCAATATCAATTCTTAAGGCTAGATCAATCTCTCGGTCAGATCTAGGTCCATATTTGAACTAGTTCCAAATGTATTTCTAATTAGACCACGTTTAATTCCCAATGTATTCCACATTTTTCATGTAATTTCATCCATAGCCCTCCTTGCATATGCGAGTTCAAATATAAATTTTCTAGAAAAAATTGGGTAAGTTTTGGAATTTTGGGCTCATATTTGTAACAAGGTAAAACAATTTATTTTCATGTACAATTTTTTTAATAAAAATCAAGTAAAAAAAAATTTCTTCAAAATTCCCACACATGTAGATTTCCAATGTGGGGATGGTTCTTGCCTATTCAAATTACCCTTAGGATGATGATGTATAGATAGAGGAGGCCAAAGTACAAGCTTTTAGGTGTTGAAATTTTTACAAAGCCAATTGTTTGTTTCAAAAGTGGTGAAGTAGTACCATAGTTTCGGATCGATTCTTTACATTAGAAATAACTGATTTCCATTTATTTCTAGATGGGTTTGGTTAGGGTTTAAGAACCTATGACCTAGGTCAATGCCAAGAAGCAATTAGGGCATGGTATAAATTATGAGTTTGTGAATAGTTTCACCATTCAGTCAATACTTCTTTTCTCCTTTTGCCATTTTGTTTCTTGGGTGCCAATCTATTGCCACTTTCATGTTAATATGATTCTTGCCAAAAGGTTTCTTGTTTCATAGTTGCTTAACTCTTGTCACTTGATATCTCCTCACCCCTTTTTCATTTTGTCTTTGGAACCTTCAACCACAACCGAGTAACAAGTGTGACAACAAGGGGACGTGTTTGGAGCCATGATTTTTTGTTTTGGTGGCAAATTTTAGCTATTTTGTAATTCTTTTAATGTGAAATAAATTTTTTTAACAAAAATTCACTACTTTTGTAAAAATTTTAAAAATTGAAGGAAAAAACATTACTCAAAGGTGTAACACCTTCTTTGCTTTTGTATTCCGTGTTAAGCAATGATGCATTTGAAAAGAGCAATTGACCTCAAGAAGCTTGGGGTGAAAGGCGGAATTTTGTCTTGAGCCATTATTGTATTTGCATATATCATAACCTACAATTGATGTTCAACACAAAATAATTCACAAAACATTAAAATGCTGAAAAAAATTAAATTAAATATTTGTCAAAATTGTTGAAAATCAAACTCCATTGCATTACTACCCTACTACCTTTGCAATGCCAACATTAATTATATTATTTTCAAATATTATTTTTTTCAAATAAATTTTATTTGTGAAAGGAATTATTGAATTTTCAAAAAGATTCTATCAATGGAAATGAAAATTCAAAATTAAGTAATTAATTGACTACCATGTATGGAAGTTACACAGGTATTACGATACTACAAGTACACAATACAAGGTGTACTTTGCATATCTATTCCTCAATTGTTAAAATATTGGAAAATCAAATTTACAATTGTTGAAACTTGATTTTTTTTTAAATAAATAAATAAATATTCAGCAAAAAAAAGTGTTGATTATTAGTCATAGGTACAATATTGTGTTCCCCCAATGTTACATTGAGATGGTTTTAAACATACACTAGAAGAAGGTTAATATTTACATGTAGGTAGTGTGAAACTCAGAAACTGAGTTAGGACTTCCGATTATGCACAAGGATTTCAAAGGCGCCAATGAAAGAAAGAAACGATTGCTTTTGATTCGTCAACCATAACGATTTTCTCAACATTTAAACAATCTCTTGCTTTATATACCCATCAATTTTTAACTCCATGTTTAAGAGTGGGGGTGGGGAAGTATCTAACCCTCAATGTTGGATGTGATAATTATTTGTGATGTCCCAAATAGGTGGGGTTGTGGATGAAAATGCTACCTATCACAATAATGATGAATGTAAATAAGTGTTCATATTTACACTACAAATACATGGCTTTTGTGTAAGTAATAAGTATGTCTTATAAGAGCATCTCCACCAACACTCACTCACTATGTGGTCCTGCACAAAGAATCTTGGATGAGGAGGTTCATCAGTCAAATCATATTTGATTGACTGTTTGCTTCCTGTTTCTGATTGGCTAGATAGTTTGATTGGTCCAAGTGGGTTGCTATTAAGGAGTCTCTCTCTCTACCCACTAGTACTCACAAAGTTTCAGTTTTGATGAATGGGGTTGGGAAAAAGTTGTATAGTAACTAAAACTTGGATGTGAGAAACATGTTTGGAGGGTCACATACTGAACATTGGTGGATGAGATACTCTAACCCAACAACACAAAGCTTTCTTTCTTTACTTTACTTTAGTGGGGCTTTTCTATCCATTTAGGCTTTCTTAGACTATATAGACTTGGTAAGTGAAATCTAGATATAGTAATAAGTCCAGTTCCCCACTACACACATTGCTATAATTTGCTTTTAAGTGTAGCCTAACTTACTTTGCAGCCAAGTCAACAAAGGATCTGGGCATGGACTCTCTCTTATACTTTTATTGAAGGGCTGTTGGAGTAAAGCAAATTGGGGCACAAGATTAGCCATAAGACTAGGGCTTCAGGGTAATAATGCTTTAATTGGAAAAAAAAACTCAATTATTATAGGCTAAATATTTTGTGACTTACCCTAAATAGGTAGCCACTTTTTTCACTATCACCTACCCAAACACCCTAAAATGGAGCTCCATAATTGCCACTCTTTTTGTCTTATGACCCCCTTTTCCCTTGTTATGCCTCTCTCCATTGAGGGGTTTATGAGTGTCCCATTTGGGTCATGTTCTTTTTTTTTTAAGGGTAAAGTATGTACTACAGCCATTGTGCTCGGTAAGGTGTGTGTGAGGAATTTGGGTGAGAGCTTGGTATGGCTATCTAAATAGGCACAATGGCCCCGTGTTGGGCACATTCCATAATCTAATGGTTTTCATGATTTGCATGTGGATTTTGAAGAATGGTTAGGTCAGGTCTAGTAGTTGACGACTTAAAATTCCAAAGACAATCTAATGATAAAGCCTTAAGGCCGTGGGCTTTATGATGGCAAAATTATGGCTATAAGGGAACTTCCAACTACACTACAAAAATCTTACAAGATCTCCATGGAATTTGAATGCTTGACCCTAGTGCTTTAGGGTATCATGAATAGTAGTAACTAGTGCTTGCTCGGTTATTGATTTTTTTTGAAAATAATCATTGGGTAGGTTTTTTTTTTTTTTTTTTTTTTTTTTTTTTTTTTTTTTTTTTTTTTTTTTTTTTTTTTTTTTTTTTTTTTTTTTTTTTTTTTTTTTTTTTTTTTTTTTTTTTTTTTTTTTTTTATT
>Ga0116231_10000581_pt1 | contig 65874 bp, 50 predicted proteins | sample S1TSphgellanicum_2_FD_89695 | JGI IMG/M metagenome (GOLD analysis project Ga0116231, IMG submission 89695) | Host-associated microbial communities from peat moss isolated from Minnesota, USA - S1T2_Fd - Sphagnum magellanicum MG | ecosystem: Host-associated > Plants > Peat moss > Unclassified... | reverse complement strand
CAATGCGAGGTGTTTTGCCCCTTGATGTCGAGCTCTGAACATTCGGGAGTCCCGGAAGACTCCCAACCTCCAACTTTTCCAAGTGTTGGGCTTCACCCCCACACTTGGCCAAAGTGGGGTTGCGACATTGGTTCTCTATTCCATACAACGGATTTCAATGAAGTAAGTCATTTGTTTAGTTTTCATTAGAGCAATAACTCCATATTTAAAGGCATGATCAGCTCTTAAACACGCAATACAATGGGCAATCTAATATTGACACAAACCACCAAACGTCATTCAAGCATAAAAAATGATAACTTTGATGTTGATGGTAATCTCACCTTCAACCAATCATTCAAAACATGCATGTGTTCCCAATACCACCACATAGAGTGTGAATTAAAATGTAATTCCAATTATTAATTGTATTTACTCAATTTGTAGAAAGTTTTTAAGAAATGTGATGCCAAAATTACTTCCTAAATGGTAATCAACATGACATGATGCAAATTTTCAACAATTTTTCAACCAACACAATCATTCCAATGTTTAGATCAATAGTTAAGCACTTTTAAGAAGGTGAACAAAAATTGCATTTGTTCATACTTCATCATGGCTTTATTCTAAGAAAAAAATGGAAAATGACTACAAATTGAACAATTTTTTTCTTTTTTCCACCACAACACCAGGGTGTAATAATAGTAAAATGAGCCAAGGAAGTTGTTAAATGTAGTGAAAATTACACTTTTATTATTTTGGAAAACCACCATTAATTGTATTTAATGAATTATCTACCCATCATTTTGAATTGTGTTTGTTTGTTCAAGAATTAAAATTCAATGAACCTAGAATCATTTCACTATGTAATTAAAGTCTTTTGTCATATCCAAAACATTTGTTAAACAAGTTTTTCTCAAGACTTTGAAATTTGAATGTGTTTTTTGTTCCTCAAACCTTCATCAAACATTTTCAAATTTGTTATGAATTTTAATATACTTCATAAGAAGGCAACATGTATTGATCCTTTAAAAGCACATATATTGAATCCTCTTAAAGGATGTTCATTTTAATTTTGAACATCCTTAACATTACGCCAAAAGTGACTTTCATTACTAGGACATTTTACAACTATATATTTGAGTTTCATGTTATTGTGCACTACTAGTGACAATCAATTATTTTTATGTTTTCTTATGTTTTCATATATTTATGTCAATGTCAAATTTAATTTAAATTAATATACATTTCATGGACATGAAAGGAACATGTTAATTTATCTTTTATATCCATGTTGGTGGATAGGAAAAAGGAGTGAGGTTGATTTAAAATGGAGATAATTATTCAGAAAGATGGGAAATAGTTATTATGAAAGTTAATAGGAAAATTAAGTAGTTATAAAGAAAGAAGTTATGAAATAATTAAGCTTGAAAATGAAGTAGTTTTTTTTTTGAATTTTCTTTGGAATGGTTGTGTAGAAGCGACATACAAATTTTTTTACAAAGGACCTCATATAAACCAATTCCTACATCACTAGAATTAAATATAGTCATGTAGTCATGTCTTATTTGGTTGGTCATGATTATGATTATAGGACTATGTATAATATGACTAATTACTTTTAGTCATATATGTGTTACATGATTAAGGTGAAAGCACATATCAATGGACAATTGGACTATCATAAGCATAATTTTTCTAGATTGTAAATGAACTTTAATATAAAGTGATAATCCAATTTTTTTTGAAATTCTAAAAGAAATCAATGGACAATTTGGACTTTCACTTTATTAGAAAAAAGTGGATGAACGTTCATAATGCACTTTTGAAATAACAACAATGCATTTGTCATGCATACAAAATTTACATGTGGATTCAAAAAACATGACATATTAGTGTCAAAATTGAAATTAAAAAATAATCCCACATTGAGTGAGGTGCATTTTTAAAAAAACATTGAAACTTCCCCAATATAAGATTTTGATTTTAAAAAATTAAATTACAAGAAATTACCTCATTTTATTCATTGAAAATCCATTTCATATTCAATGAATTTTTTGACCAATCATATGTTTACACATATATTTAAAGGCTAAGCTAGGCATTGGTCAATGTAAGTACCTATTTAACCCAATATATTTACTTAGTTTAATATTCCTCCCTAGTTCAACATATCTACCTAGCTTAACATACCTAATTAGCCTAGTGTACCTACCTAGCCTAATGCTAAACTAGGTGGCCAATAAGTAGTTAAACTAAACTATATTAAGTAGGTAATTTTACCAATTACATAAGCTAGTTGGTTAAGTTAAATTAGCTAGGGAACTAAGCATCTTGGTCAACATAGATAGGTTGGTAAGTACACAATACTAAATGAGTAGATGATATCTACATGCTTACAAGTTCATTCCTATTCATTTATCTTTGTATTATGAGGACCCAATCTTGAAGGTCCCCCCACAAGGACTATCACAAATGAAAATTTCCCAAATATATGTATTTCCTAGAATTATATAGATATAATTATTTATATTAGTTTTAAATTGAATCTTGATATTACATTCAAATGAAGATATTCATGTGATGCAATGAAATATTTGCTTCAAGAATGGTTTTCATTCAAATCCTTAAACAAAAAAAAGGATTGTACCATGATTAGGGAAAAAAATTAGGACTTACATGGACTAGCAAAAACAATTTGTTTCCTCATTTATTGGGTTGATTCCATAAAAAGAATGTACTTACACATATAATTGGCATCTAGAGTGTATAGAATGGTATTTACAAAAACAAATTCCAAAAGTGTTGAATTTTTTTTCTAACCAAGGACACAACGTAAAAGATTATTGAAAAAAATTATGGTTTTGACAGGTGGAAGCATCTTGAAATTAAAATAACTAATGCCCATGATCAAAAGAGATTAAAAATATTAATTTATGTAAATGAAAATGGCCTCAAAACAATTTAAAAGGCATTAAGGACTTTAAGATTATTTTCAAAAAAATTACAATCTTAGTATTGGGAAATGATCCTTTGACAACTTCATGTGGCTTGCTGATCTTACATATGTACATGTCCATTTCATGGTTTGTTTTAATTTTCGTAATTTTTCCATGCAAAACATAAATGCATTGGCATTGTCAATGATTTCATGATCAAATGACTGACAACACATCAACCCACCATGGCGAAAAGAATATTGAATTTTTGTCCTTAGAACACACTTTGGAACTTTGCCCTTTTTGTACACATAAAGTTTATAAGATTTGCACATGAGAAGCACACGTGTAGAAGAACACATGTTTGTTTTTTTTGCTAACAACTAATTTTTGGAAGTTTTTAGGAGTTGATGTGCAAGCTTTTAGGTTTGGGATATGCAAGGTTTACCTATTGTTTTGTTGTGTAACACACGTGATTTTTTAAAACCCTAATATGTTGGGTTTCTAATGGAACAAATGAAAGTTAATTTGAATTTTGGAGTTGATCACCACCCCACATCGATTACTCTTTTATGTGTTCAATAAGTTACAAATAATTTTTTTTCCAAGTTAGGTGTAGTCACATTAATGGGAGCCACAACAAGTGTAACACATGGCTAGTTTTTCACACTTAGAAACAACAATTCAATTTGGTGTTGATAGTGTAAGTTTTTTATATATAGTAAAGTTCATAATATATCATTGGAATGTGTGAATTAATTTAAAATATATCCGATGAATAAAAAGCTTTCAAAAGCACTCATTAAACATTATAACACATGTTTGTTAGCACTAAAAGGATTTATAAATAAACTTCAAAATTTTGAAAATTACATATTTTAAAAATATTTTACATAAACCTTGACATAATAATATTTTTAAAAATTAAATTTCAAGACTTTTTGAAAACTTTTTAAAATAATATTTTTAAAAATATCCCCTCAAAACAAGTCCCTTAAGCATGTAGGTGTGGTTCCTATTATCCCGTTTGCACCCAATTGCATTTGTGTATGCCCTTTAAAACACACATATGCTCTACCCATTTCTTATAAACTACCAACTCAAAACACTTTTCTATGGGTCATCAATTTTAATGCAAGTTGGAGCTATGCACATATCTATTTTATAACATTTTTGTTGGGATAAACTTGAAGTTTGAGACATGAAACATTTTATTGCAAGTGATGCACTAGGTATTGTAACTTGAAAAAAATGAGGATTTTTATATTATGAAGGATTTAATTTCTTTGGCATTCAATTCAAGCTATAATTATGCACAATGTCCTAAAGGAGAATAATTTTTTTACAAAATAGAGCCTTTGCTTGGGTACTACATTGATCACCCAAATATTGGCAATTTCATTGTTTATAAAGTTTTTTTAATGGTGCATCCATGGGGTGTGAACTTCATCCTTGTTTCTACATATATCCAAATCAATATTTTCAAAGATTTTCACTTAGAAATTCAAAATTTGATATCAAATCATGTTAAAATATGATAATTGCTTTAAGTTTTAATTTTTGTATCATAAGCCGCAATTTTGTTCATATGTTATACACATTATGACTCATTTACATTTAACAAATGACTCTTGAAATTTGAACATTCTTTTGAAATGTATTTTTTATTGGTCTTGATGACTAAAATTTAGTCACAAACAATATCTGCAACCCATAATCTCCTTAGTCGCCTTGAACAAATCACATGTGATATTAGTTGCAATGACAAGGGGTATTGTATAAAAAAACAAGTCAACAAATACAAATTCATCCTTTGACTCCATTATATATGTATTGTCACATGCAATGAAAATAAAATTATTTTGGTCACAATTGAGGGTAAATGATGTGCTACCATGTGTCTTAATATTTAATTATTTATATTATTATTATTATTATTATTATTATTTAAAAATAATTTCAGACATTCAATTCAAATGTTCCAACTAATATTATATTATGGCACATTGCCCAATGTAAATATGTTAATGGCACTTTCAAGTGAATTTAATACAAAATATTAATATTAGGTTGGTAGGTACCTAGGTAGGTACATAAATAAATGCTTATAAACTTAGGCTACATTCTTACTTACCTATTTAGGTAAAAAGGTATGTAGATAGTTTTATTTTCCTAAGCTAAATACCTACTTATATAAGTGGGTACATAGGTTGGGGAGGTAAATAATATAGAATTGTGCATAACTTCTATTTTATTTTCGATTAACCTTTATGATTGCCTCGTCCCATGTGCACAAATTTTTTAATGTGAAATTAAATGACCACACCCCTTGTTCATATAATGTTCAAAATAGGAATGGAAAATAAACAATATGGGATACGGTTTGAAGTTGCAACTTCCTCACAAACTAAATTGCAACTCCAAAATTTTCTTCATGCCTTTTGTTTTTTGTTTTTAGATTTATAAACAATTCAATTACATGGTTCCTTAAATAATTAAATAATCGTTTAAATAATAATGATTAAATCTAACATATATTTAAAATATAAATTATATACTACAAACATTAAGTATTCATTATCAATTATTTAAATAAATAATAATTTCTTAATATTTAACGAACTAGCTAATTTACTTACTCACAAATTGTCAATACATAACTCATAGATAAATAAATAACAAAAATATTTTTAAATATTTTATTAATTTTAAAAGTCTGGTAGAATGATACATATTATAATTAATATTATAAAATTAATTACTGTAATTTAAGTTTTGATTATTTTAAATATATTTATTCAAATTATATTTAATGAACTAACAATTGTTATTTAAAAAAATCCCTGCAATGATTTTTAAAATAATAATATTAAAATAGTTACATATTAATTACTACGAAATTAAATTTATTATTGTAAAAACATTTATCCTAGATAAGTAATTACGGAATTTAAAAACTTAAAACTTAAATTACTTTATAATAATTCTTGAAATTACAATCATTACAATAATTATTTTAACAACATTATAATTTTTCCAAATTCTTATTCAGATTTTAAGTTATAAATTAGAGATTTTGAATAATCATGTTCAATTAAAAAATAATTTTTCATATACTAAAATTAATTCTTATATGAAGTAAATAAAATTTTAAAATAATGTAACATTAATTATAGTAATTCATTTCTTTTATTGTAATAATATAAAATATAAAATGTAAAAATATATGTTTCAAAAATAAATATATAGTGTAACTTCTAATTAATAAATATAATTATTTATAATTATTTATAAAAGTGATTCATTATGGATGACACTATTAAAAAAAAACCTTAAAATTCAATCAATAATTTTATCAATTGAGATATTAAATTTCAAATTCAAATAAATAAATGATTCCAATTTTTAAAAATTAGAATTAAAACAACAATTTCTAGATTCAATTTTTAAAAAATTTACTCATTAAAAAATGAAATGAAATAACAATTTTCAGAATTGAAACATCTATTTTAATGTTTAAATATAATTTTCATAATTCAATTTATAATTTTAGATTCAAACATATATTTTTGAACAAAACTATAAATTTTAAGAATTCATATTTAAAACTTCAAATTCAAATATTGATTTTTACATTCAAATAAAATGTTCTAGAATTAGAAGAACAATTTTCATATTCAAATATAATTTTGAGAATTGAAATAAGAATTTTCAATACCAAAATATCAATTTTCAGATTTGAATAATTAACATCAAAGTTCAAATATTAATTTCTAGATGTATTATATGAACAATATACATACATACACATAATTAACATACACACAAATATATATTTATGGTACATGTAACATATCATAAATATAATTTTAATACATACAAAAAAACACACCCCTATGTTACCATATAATACCTTTAAGATGCGACTAATTTGGTCATGATTACGACTAGTGAAACATATCAATATATTAATGGATGAAAATAAACCTAAAAGCCATCCAACCAATTGTATGAAGTTTCCAATAGTTGTATCATAGTTGTAAGAATGACCAAAATAATTGAAATTTGATCTTATAGTTGTAAGTATTCCCAAACTTAATCACAAATGACTACAAGTTGCATGTAGTCGCAAATGGAGTGGTTACATTTTGGTTAATTTTTACTAGTGTATTATGATTAGTTTTCAAAATAAAATGTAAAATCTAACAAAATTTTTACACTTTTAGGAAATTCATATTTATTCAAAAAGAGGTAACACAAGTAATGTAATTTATTGGGGGAATTGTGAATATTTTTAAAAACATGTTGCAAAAAAATCTTTTTTATGAAAAAGTCAAATTTCAGAAAGGCCCATTTGTGGTTGAGTCCTTTATCACCATTGGCTCATTTGATTATGATTGCACCCACATGTGGGTTAAATGAAAATTATCCACCCCATTGTATGGTAATTATTTTATAACCAAGTTGTTCACCTTTTAATCATTTCAAGACACAAGGAAATGTTGTGTACATGTTCCACGTCAGTTAACAATAATCATTTTGTGGTTATGTGTTCAATGACAAGTTATCATTTTGTAGTCATTTATGATATTAAATGTTGTTTTGCATCATGTAATGACATGTCACACACCACAAAAAGTATTGCATTATACCACATAATACATAGCCATAACTTTCCACTTGATATATGGAATATTTTCCACATTATTTTTCCCTATCATTTTATCATCATAAATGTAATGTAATTATTCCCTATATTTAAAGAAATATGATAGTTAGACTTCGACGTCCCTCTATGCTTCATCATGGATGACGTATGGATGAAATACAAGGAATGAAATGATTACCTCCCATGTTTTCCTACTATATTATCATCCATTAATCATAAGTTTAACTAATTTATGACTACAACATTTTCCATGTGGGATTTAATGTTATAATTTATGACTACAATCATTTAAAAAATCATTTATGACTTTTAGTTATCGATGTCTTAGTTGCAAAAAATAAGATCCTTTTAATACAAAACCTTTTGAGATACATATGGAACCCTCTAAGCCTTTCAATGAAGGTTGCATAGAAAACCTATTCCTAGATTGTAAAGACGCCTTCAAAGATTCTTCAACATAGCCACTTCCTTCTTTAGGCCCTACATGCATAGTTCATAAATCTTCAAGGGTGATTTTCCTTTCATCATTTGTGTTCATAATTTTCATGCCCATGATAATGGGTGATAATATTGAATTGTAGGAGGTCAAAGACATCAATAATTCAACCAATAGTATAAGCCCCATTAACTTGACATGTTGTACAAATATTAAAAGCATGAAGCAACTTGGATGTCAACTTGTTTATTGAAGGGATGAGATCAAATAACAAGTTACTACACATGTGTTTGTTAATGATGAGGTGTAAGATGAAGCATCCAAGTATACATGACTCATCAACAAGCTAGGTTAATAATCATTTATGCATTTATATGTTAGTAACCCACATGGGAGCCAATATTGTGTTGCTAATAAAAGAGGTCACCAAAAATAACAATTATCATTTCAAACAAAATGTTTTAACTGATGAATGCATTGGGTTTATTTATGGATGATAATAGATATGCATAGCTTTTTGGTGTGTTCACTACAAATAGCCTACAAAATGAATATTGAAAGTTCTTTGGAAAAGTTAAACATGAATTGCAATAGAAAGAAAAGCTATGAAAAAATAGGTGATGATAGATAATTGTTGTTCAACATTGTGCCTTTGAGAGTACTATCTCTAAAAAGACATTTACCATCATCATTCCTAGTTCATGACTAACATGAGGATGAACGTGATCTAAAGAAGATCGTATAACAACATAGGTTTGCAACAACAAATCAATAGGAATTTGAATGTATGTTGAAGAATTTTCACAAATGACAGCAATGTCCATTAGAGGAAGATAGTGGTGTTCATAGACTCAAAAGAAGAAAAACCTATAGAATAAGAGGAGGAAGAACATATGACACCACTTGCACAGGTTCCAACACCAACAACACTAATGCTAGAACTTCAAGTTACACATTTTGTGCATCATGCAAACAAACTAGGTACCATAGAAGAACATCTACGTTCAAATTCACATGCTATTAAGAGGTAGAACGAAAAGATGTCAAAATCTATTCTTCTAGAGGAAGAAAACATGTTTTGGTTTACACCAACACCATAAAAATATAGGATGGAGTTCAAGTGCATACATGTGTAGGTGAGCATGAAAGGAAAGAATGTGTTTGGGCAAATGTCGTTGGTTTAATGGGACTACCTTACCCCAAGGGCAAGTTCGACACATGTTTGCCTAATAATAAAATAAATGTGGGACGCTCAACTTTGGTATGTGGGTTGGATTATTTTAGGGTTCAACTCCCCCCAAGACTGTTTTTTTCTTCATTCAACATTTTTTGTTTCTTGGGTCTTGGGAGCTCCCTTAGAAACATAATGTAGACTTTAGAAAGAAACCACAAGTGGATTGTGTGGAGGAGGCGCACAACTTACAAGGAGCTTTAAATACATTTTTTGAAAGAGGCACTAAACATCATCACTACCTAATTTTCTCTTATGAGGAATGTAGGTATCACAATCATCACCATGAGTAAAAGTCTTCATTTTTGGAGTTTGTACCACATTAACATTTTACATATTACTTATATACTATCATTATTGAACTCAATGTTTCAATTCTTCTTTTCAAAACTTTTTCATTAGAAATATTATAAAGTACCTTACTCAAATACCTTACCACTAAGCATATGAGGAACATAAAAATCATGATTGTGAATAGTATCTATTCCAACTACCTATTTGCAAAACTTTTTCCACAAAAAGAATCTTACCAATGTGATACCTACTTGACAAAATGATAGTGGGTTCCTAATTTGTTCAAAGGCTAGGTACCTGTTTTTTCTAGTTGAAAGCCACTAGATTAAAGAGGAAATTTTCATGAATTCTTTTTTATTTTCAAGGTTCTTTATACCTATGTAAAAGGTCAAAGTTTCATTAAAAAAGAACTAGGAGAAAAAATGCACTTGATCAAGTAGTTACCAACAAAATACCATAACCCCACTTTCCAAGAAAATCTTTTATGCCTTTCTTCCAAAGTTCAAAAAACATTTCTTGCTTTTGTGGATAAATTTAACTTTTCTAATTTACAAAATCTTGAAATTTAATATTATGTTTGAACAATTTATTTCAAAACCAAAATGTAAGCTAGTTTTTTATGGTGAAGTTTCAATGCAATGTAGCTTATCATTACAATGCATTAGCCATTTGTTTTAAAATATTTATAATATTCATAAATTCATAAATTCTTGTGATCATTTGACCCGTAATAAAACATGGTTTATCTTTTTCTTCCCCTAATTGCAACCTTCTCCAATTTATTTATTTTAATTGCATAATGTTGTGGTCTAATTGCTATTATATATAATGATGCAACTTGCAATATGAGTCAACTTTTGTTATCATCAAATATGTTTATTTGTGTGAACAAGGAGGAGAAGCAAACAAATGTGGAAAAGATTGTGACAATAGATTGATTAGTCATTACTGAGGAAACTTTCTGATTACCTCTTGTAATCATACCATTGCTGATGCTCGCAATGAGACCCTAAGGTTGTCAAATGGCCAATGGATAAACCACACAAGGAAAAGAATTTGGCGATGACTTTATTCTTTAACACCATTCCTACGAAATCACAACCTTTTTCAATTCTTACAAGGTCATGACCATTATCTTCTAATGCCAAGCACAAACGTAGGGGGCCTTAAATTAATTGGTTCACACTAAAATTATGGTCCCTTATTGCAACCGCCATGAAGTAGCACAAGAACCATGCCTTAGCATTGAAATATTTAAGGACTACATATTGCATCAAAAGAGGATCAACAAGACCATACAACAAACTTTCAAGGGGCACCTTAAGTGAATGGTTCACCAACAATGGAGAGGTTCAAGCTTATGTTCAAGCATGTGTGGCAAGGCAACAAACGTTTGTTCCTTAAGTTCAACACATGACACCATTGGCATGTATTCCTGAAGAAACAAATGAATTGATTGAGTTATTTTTGAAAATGTGGGAAGCAAGTGTTTCACTCCATGCAAGAATTGTTTAACCAATCATCATTGGTTTTTTCACAAAAATAACACCTCAAGTGCTAGATAAGCTCAAGATGCCAATGAATCAGACAAGAACATTTATGTGGTCTCATTTTAATTGGTGGTTTCACAAACCTATAACAACCATTTAGGTAAACTTCCAAATGATTAGGAGAAACAAGGCCATATGATGGTCTCACAGATTGTTTACTTGGTTAGGGTTTACAACCTTCCTCTTAGCCTTGTTGTTAACATTAATCAAACATGAATACACTTAGTGCCAATGGCTAGAGAAAGGACTTGGGAGAAAAATAAGGTCGAAGGATGTTGATGCATTTGGTGGTGATGACAAGAGGTCCATCATTACATGTGTTTCTTCATCTGCAGATGGTGCATTTCTTCCACTTCAATTTATTTATCAAGGGACAACTAAGAGAGTTTTACCCAAGATTTGTGGAGGTCGAATAGGTTTGAGTCATGGCTTTCATTTTTCCATTACCAAGAATCATTGATCAAGCCTTGAATCTATGCAAGAGTTTATGAATTTCATTCTTGTCCCATATCTTGATAATGAAGTACAAAAGTTAAATCTTTCAAACTCACAACAAATGATATGGTTCATTGATTGTTAGAGTGTGCATACGAGTGTGGAAATTAGAGATTGAATGAAAGAGGAACATCCTTGAGTCTTGTTCTTGTATGTACTAGCCAACTGTATTACTAAGTTCCAACTTATAGATGTTGTTTTACAAAGGCTTTTGAAGTGTGTGCATTTGTAGATTTGTTTAAACATTGGTTTGCAAAATAGATTCAACAAATGGTGGTTATTGGTATACCAACCTCAACAATGAAAGTTGACAACTATATGGAGATAGTACGTGAAAATGTAGCTAAGTTGTTTATGGCATGGGACAAACTTTGTATTCACAAGGAAATGATTACATCTAATTGGGGGCAATGTGGAATTTTTAAAGCATGGGACTAGTAATTCAAAATGAAGATGTGTGAATTAATTTTGAAAGATCTTTGTTTGCAAATTCAAAAAATCTTGTTGAAAACACCAATGAAGAAATAAAGGTTTTAGATTTCTATCTTGACATGGACATTTTAAATTGTTTGTGTCATTGTGTATCTAATCTTGATATCACAAATGACTTACCTGATTTGAATGGATTCATAAATATGGAGGATATAAATGTATAGATGAAGACACATGGAGACTTATCATCATAGTGATTTCATATTATGTAATATTTTGATTTCTTTTTAAATTCAATCATCATGTTTTTTTGAGTCTTTTACTAAAGTGTTTATTTTACAAGTGAAACATTTTCACTTGGAATTGTTTTTTAAATTAGGCATTTTTATAATATATACATGACATGAAATTGGCCATTTGCACAAAGGAACGTGCAGAACAAGCACTGGCAAATATAACGAGTGGACCTCGTGCACATGTTGGGAAGGAATAATGGAGTGTTTCCAAGATGATGCATCTTTACACAATCCAATTTATAGTGTTGTTATAGATTATTTACTAGGGTGAATGTGTAAGCTACTTTAACAATTGAAATGCCATAACATTCACAATTGTGAATGATTATAATCTAATTAATTAGGCTAACATTATGTTCAACCCATGAAGAAAGAGTTGTAGTGTTGGTTTGTAATTCATACAACAATGTTCAAGGGAACCAATAAAGTGGTGGAAAATAAAAGCTTTTGTAACTTTGTTCCATTAATTGAAGTCTTCATGCAAGACTAGTTTTCGGAGGAAGAAGGAACATAACATGTACGCCCATCAACATCCAATGGTGTAGATAGGCAAACATATAACAAAATAGATTCGACAGCACTTGTGTAATATTCGTCAACCACTTTGAGTGGATAGTCAATCATTTAAAGAGGCAAGATTGATGGAGTAGAGACACATTTGCATTTAATCCCAATAGGTGGTGTAATCAAATAAAGAAAAAGATGAAGGTCCCCTTTTCAACAATGAAAAAGAATGTGAGGACAACAAAAGCCATAAATAATATTTGATTATACATATAATTAATAGCAAAATTAAATTCCAATTTCACAAATGGCTCAAAGTCAAAATTCACAAAAGTTCCTTAACACCTACAATGGATCAAAATTTTGATTATTTCCAATAACAAAAAATTGTACACCAATAGTAGGTGCCATAACAACCAAGACCAATTGGGAGACAGACCGCACTCAAGCCGAAATTGATTTAATGAATACACTAGGTTGAACCACAAATGGTGCATCTAGGCGTTGAAAACAAACTAGGTCCAACTACATGCACTTCCATAGTAGACAAATTTGCATATTGTTCATTCGATATGTCTTTTAATATAAGTCCACAAGGTGTTACAATTGATTTCCATACCCCAAGTGATGTATCAATGGGAGGAGGGGAGTATTCACATATTCCCCTCCTCCCATTGATGTGTGGGTATGTTCTAACAAGTGGTAAAATATAACAAAAATATATTTTTTATATTGTTGGAGATGTCAGGGTTGAACTTGGTCAACTAACAAATGCTATAACAGAGGATGGAGGTTTAAAAATCTTTAAAACAAACAAAAACACAAATCTTAAAACTAAAATAGAAAATAGGGATAAACACATGATTTATATGCATCAAGATATGTTATAACTTTAAAAAAATGGACCAATATTGAATAACACATGTAGGATCTTACACAAGTTAAACATGAGAAAATTCACTTATAATAAAAATATGAGAACATGAACAAGGAGTATTGGCAAATGAAACAACATTGGGATGACTTGGCTATTCAACAGGAAGGTTGGCAACGTAGCAACAAGGTGGGGGACTATAACATACATAACTTATAAACACATGCAAAAGAATTACAAATTGCAAAAGCCAAAGCAGCCAACAAGTGTGCGGTTCTTAAATTTTCAAAAGGAGATTAACAAGTTGATAGGTATTGTCACCAACAAATTGTATCATGCATACTACAAGTTGCGAAAATATGCAGACTTCAAGGTATAAAATGTTTTGTTTAACTTACAGTGTGAAACATTGGGTCTTGAGATAGGTGAGTTAGTAGAATGGTGGGAAGAGGTATAAAATATGTTTAAAGAGGATTTGTAGCAAGTGCTAAACAACAAGTATGAGTTGATGCGTAATTCTATTTGCATTAGATTTTGGCATATGAGACTCCCTTTCTCGACTTCCAATACATTCCACTAATATTGAGTCTAAAATCACCACTAGGTAACCCTTATAATTATGTAAGTCCTAGTGGTACTGGATCAAATTCACCTTTAGGTGAGCACATAGAATAGGAGCCACCAATACTTGCTATTGTACATATGTTAGCATAATTCAAAGGTGGTGTGTTTTCCTTGACATAAAATTAGTTCAATAGGAGGAGGATTTGGAAGGTCAAAAGATGCCATTTCAGTCCACAAAGTTCATTATTCCATCACAAACCTTATAAGAATCAAAACAATCTACACATGAGCTGGAATAAGAACAAATGGCTAAACTAATATTTTTTCCATTTCAACCACCACTGGTCGTTGTTCCATATGAAACAAAAGTACACATTTTTTATTTGCAACCAAAACCTATAATGATAGTGGATGATGAACATGAGGTTGAAGTTAATTTATTAGAGGATGTTGCACAAGTTTTTTTAGCATGAATAAATGTTTAACCTTCTATAGATTTTTATTTATTTATTCACATAACAAGGACTTTGAAGACAAAATCCAAAATACAAGGGGGGAATGTTAGGGGAACATGTAGGTAATATAAAGACTAGATAAGTAGGCAAAATGGGACTAAATAGGTATGCATGTTAATACTAGACATGTACATAGTTTGACAACTGGTTTAGATAGGATATAAAATAGTTTGTTTTGAAGTTTGAATTCTTATTGTTCCAATGGGGTTTTGGAAGGAAATGGGGCAACCATTTCTTTTCCTCCTTGTTTTGGCTGTGTATCACTTTTTTTTACAAGTTTTGATGTTTTTGAAAACATTGAATTGTGTGTGGCAAAACATGTAAAGGTTGAATGTAAGAAATTTAAAGGAATTAAGGTTTGCATAACAAGTTCTGGTTAGTATTTGCATGTAAAGAACCTATCAAGACTATACGGAAAATATTATTAATAAATTTGAAAACTAACAATTTATACATCATTATAATACTTGTTATGAAGGTATTTTGCATAGGACTAGGAGTTAGAATTTATAAAGAGGTTTATCAATGTTGTTGCTACATTAAATGAAGAAATGATTGTTGTAAAAAGAAGGTGTTTTGATAACGTACTTGCAACCTCCAACCTCAATCCCAATGATTGCACAGAATCATTTTCATCTCCATGTATCCTCCAAAGAGCTTGGAATGTTGAAGGATCCATGCAAAGGTACCTAGGTAACCCTTGTATGTTAGGTGTGCTCCTACTTGATTCTGCTCCATCCAATCGAGGTACAACCTCAACTTCTGATGTCTCAATGTCTTCAAAACCATGTCGGCCAAAGAGGTGAAAAAAACGTTTCATGTGGTAAATTGTAGGCCTTGTCAGGTTCAATAATTTCTTAGCTATTGCAAAGTGCATGAATCCACCATCATGAGTATCCAAGCATTTGATTTCATCCAATCTTGCACAAATTTTTGTAGCTGTAGGTTTGTGTGTTGGATTAGAATTCCAACAATCTTGGATGAGATCACTCAACTTTCCACCAATATTGAATGGCAACATTGGCCTATGGCCAACCATGGTATTAGATTGTAACTTCGAACAAGGAACATCTTGAAATGGGAGGTTCCTAGTCAAAATTTCATAGCATGCCATTCCAAAGCCAAATATATCTACCTTTGCTGAATAACCATGACTTAAACGATGGTCAAGAGCCCATGTCTCAAGTGCCTTCCAGTAGGTTGTCCCTACATGTGTAGTATAAATATTCTTGCTAACATACACATCTTCCCTTGCCACTTGATCTGAAAGTCCAAAATCAGTGATTTTGACATCAACATAATTGCCATGGTCATTAAATAGTATGTTAGAAGACTTTATGTCCTTATGCATGCATCCCTTCATGTGTAAGTGTTGAATTGCTCTTGCAATTTGGATGATGATGTTAATGGCCTCTCTCTGACTGAATGGCACATCTTGCCCCTTCTTTTCCTCCATATGCCTATCAATCAAAGTGCGCAAATCTCCATCCATCAACTCCATGATAATGTCGCCACTCCACCAACCTCTAGAACTATCAGTAGGAAGTGAAACTCCTACCACCTGCACTATTTGTGAGTGTCAAAGTCTATTTAGAAACCCCACCTCTTTGTACATTGTTGTCAAGGAATCAAAGTCCTTCCCTAATCGTTTAACAACCACATCACATCCCAGCCACTTTGATTTTGTAACCACCCCAAAAGCCCCTCGTCCTATCATTCTTTCAACTGAATAATCTGAGTGGTTCACTTTGAAGTGGCTTGGGAGTCGATCCAAGTCCTCACACTCATTGTCTTCATGTCCCTGAAAAGTCTCATAGAGAACATTTCGAACATTTTGCAAATCTTCTCGGGTGTGGTCCCGAGGAGGGGAATTGTATAAACTCTCCAATGTCCCCAACATTTCTGCATGATCTTGATGTGTGTCTGAGATAAGTACGTCATTTTCTTGCTCTACATTCATTCTTCCAAAGTTTACATTATTGTCTGTTGAATGGTCAAACTCACCAGACAATAAAAAGAGCTTACATTTATCCAATTTTTTGTGGATGTCTTTAAAACCTTCATGATTTTCAGCTCTTGTCAACAACCTTGTCAACCAATGTTGCTCATTGTATTGCAACACCAAGGCCTCCCCCCCCTTCAAGACAACAAGGAGGTCATTGAATGCTTCAGTAGGAAAAGGAAAAATTTCTTCATCATTCGTAAGAGTACTCCTGCACACCTCTCTCCAATAGCAAAGTGAACTGCCCATAGTTTCAAAATGATTGGCAAGTCTTCTGCATTGGTGGTTGTTTATCCATATGCCATTTGCTACTTCCTTCACTTTCTCGATATGCCAAGGGCTTCTTCAACTCGATTAATCACTTGCTCCATTGCCCAAAACTTGCAAGTCTAAATCCAAAACATAAAACAAATAAATCAAAATAAAAACATAAAGGCTAAAACCAAAAACATGAAGTATACAAAACCAAAGTACAAACAAATTTGTATTACAATGAAGCAAGAAAGGGTAGACACAAAAAAATAACAAGGTTATGATGTAAAATTGTACTTCAAACTAATGTTGAATAAATTGAAGGTGATGGGGTCCTACTTTTATTTATACCCATGTATAACTATGGACTTGGTTACCAAGGAAGGTATTGTTAACCTAGAGTTAATTTTGCCTTATCCTAGGTGTTAGTCTAATTAAAGGGGCAACTTGGTAAAAAAATTTATTAATATTCATTTTTATTACCATTTCCCTTGGGACATTACACCAACTAGTTAGCTATGATTTAGGTTGGTAGGTAGAATGACAACAATCAACACCTTTTAGAAGGTGGGGGTTGGTAAATCATCTATTTAAAAGGTAGGAGTAATTTTAGGAAGTAATTACCCCAATTATATTAGTGTTGGGTGACCTTTGAAGCATTGCCAGTTAGAGATCAAGTGACCTTTGGGGGAGGGGAACAAGACAGTTTGGGCTCTCTTCTTTTTCTTTTTTCTTTCTATGACTTTCCATGTTTCTATTTTTCTTCTTTCTTTCATCCTTTTTTCTTCTTTTTGATTATATGTGCTCTTTGATGGACTATTTTCAATTTCCCAAGGTGGCAAATAGTCTAGTTTGCCCACCTTTTTTCTTCTTTAGATCCTTATCTTCTTCTTCCTCCCCTTGTTTTCCTCTTCTTCCCCTCCTTAATCCATTTTTTAAAAAAAATTGATTTTACTCCCATGTGTTGATGGAGAAAATTGGGAAAACATGGCAATTTGTTTTTTCACTATGGTAATGAAAGTGGTGCATATCTTTTGGAACTTTTTGGTATAATAAGTTTATGTTCTTCAACTTTGTTAAGATGTTAGGCATAGGGGAATAGGAAGTAGGTGTAAATGGTAGGGAAGGTCTAGCTTGGGGGGTATAATAATACTAAAGTATTTGGTTGAGAACCCTCTAGGAAGTAGGGTGCGTTTTATTGCCCTATGGCAGTAATTATGCTACAAGGCAAAATTACCATCATGTCATTACCATACATTCTAATTTTTGGTGTTATCACTTTGTTTTCCTAACTATTATGTTGTATTTTTCTATATATCACTAGGGGGTAAGACTGGTGGTGATAAGATAAAATATTATATAGTGGACGAATATAATCTCCTTAATAAGATAAGTAAGGAGGGCAATTAGGTGTTTAAAAGTTAATGAACCTTCCATCCCTAGTACTATCATCGTTCTAGAAGTAATTACCAGGGTATGATAAAAGGTTTATTTATAAATAGCAAAATAAAAAATAAATAAATAAATAAAAATCATTAATTAAAAAAATCATCTGAAGGCCATTTTACATTTAGGCATAAAAATTATAAAAAATAACCTTTATGGAGTTTAGGTGATTGGAAAGTAGTGCCTTCCAATCTTAGAGAAAATACTCTTAAACTATAATGCAACAATTTTTTCATGGTACCTTCTTCCAAATGTATGTTACCTTCCAGAAGTTACCTTTTGTTGTAACTCTGATTACCTTTTTTGAAACTCCAAAAAGCCGTTTAAAATGAAACTATGAAAAATGTAATACAAAAAAATAGAAAGAACTACAACATTTTATGGAAAGTAAAGGCTAGGTAAAGTCCACGTGTCATGTCTATAGTCAGATCTCCATCATGTTTAATCACACATGTAATCATGCATACAACATGACCATAATAATAAAAGTCATGGAATGATATTTACAAATATGGTCACATCTACAACTAAATGATAAAAATGTCAAAGTTAGAATCAACTACATAATCATGTGTAATTATAAATGGCACTTCACTTAATGTACCTTCCCAACAACACTTACCATATACTTTACCCAAGATAATTTTGCGGCCCATGTTTGATGCAAGCAATAATTCATTTCATAATATTTTTTATGTTCTTTATTCGTTTATAGGTCAACTTTTACATGGGTAGGATCAAGATTAACATAATCAACATTGATTTGAAGGTTTTGCCTTCTATTAGCATCGCATATTAAAACAAATTAAAAGGGACATGATCCAAAAAAAAAAGTGCTTGAAATCCTTGGGGAAAGCTAATGGTGGCATGGTTGAAAGCTTATGGACCCAAACATAGGTGACAAACATGATGCACAAGATTGTAATCGACAAGGAAAATGCACAATAAGAAAATCACAATGTAAGAACCCAATGCAAAAATTAAAAAATCATTAGGGTTCTTAAAGATGCAAGGACAAAAAATATATACATAATATGAATGCTTAAATGTAACGATAGAAAATGTGCACATATGAAACAAAATAATGATTGCCCTAGCGAAAGATATGGCATGATTTATTAGGATCAAATTTCATGTAATTTTGAATGAAATAAGGCCCAATTTACACTACAAATGGTTATTACAAAATGTAGTCATTTTGGACATATTATTGACGAAGGGGGACCATTTGGGATAGAATATTGAAAATTTTCATTGAACAAGTAAAATAGTCTAGGCATAGTTTTCAAAGAAACATTGAATGTTTTGTTCCTAAACATGCAATTTTACATGTACATACTTTTTCTACCTCTAAATATGAATTGTTGTAGATGCAACCTTTTCAATATCCCCAATAGTCAAATGGCCAAAGCAATGTGGCTCCAATGAACTATAATCAATCATAATTTTAAAAATCAAATGCATATAAATATTTATAAAAAATAAAATGCCTTAATGAAAAACTATAAAATTTTAAAGATTTTTCAATTTTCCACATGAAAGATTGCTTGTGATTATTCATTTAAGTTTTAAATGGAACCTAAATAACTACGCATTAAAAAAAACTCCTACAATGATTTAACTAAACGTAGGTTTGCAATATTACAATACATATGTGTGTTCATCTACAATCAAAGGGGTCAACTTTGGGCAAACCACCTCAATTGAAAATGAGACATGCAATTGATAATAATAACAAAATAAAATAAACATTACTAGGATATAAAGTTAATGTAAAATCATTGATATATGTTGCATATGTGTGTGTGTGTGTGTGTTTGAACATATAAAAGGCTAATAATAAAAATGCCCATATCCAAAAGAAGTTACCATGTATTACATCCTATATATCAATTTGACAAAATAGATAATAGTTTGAAATCCAAGCAAGGCCATCTATGGTCTTTTAAAGTTAAACTTTTCTAGAATCCAAAGTTCCATTCTTCCAATACAACCTTCCTTTAAAATTCTTGTAGCCCAACCTTTTGTCACTCATAAAAAAATGACAAAAATAATTCAATCTACCTCAATGAACCACATCATCTCCATTAATAATCTCATTTCTTTTCAATTAGTGACACCACTTTATCCATGTATCACAAGGAGCCATAGGCACACATGCTTAATCAATCATTTTGATGTTGTGGCAGTCTTCCAACATCATCACAAGCACATTGGCTTGTAAACCAAAGTCATTTTCACCATTTGTGTGCCCATTTCACAAATAAATTTGCATTTGATGGGTTTGAGAAGCTTGCCCAATTTTTGTTCTACCTTCAACAATTATTCTACAACGATACTTCATGGGATGAAAGATAAATAACAAAGTTCGTACTCTAATGATTCTTCCAACACCATTTCCAAGTTATGTTTTGTTAAGAATTGATATCATGGTTATGTATAAATAGTGGATTATAGGTGGATTATTCAAATTAAAAATTCTACATCATCAATCAACACAATATGCAATCTATCTAAATTCAATAGTTGCAAATAGAGACATTCATGCATGATTTTTTTATAAAAATTGTGAGTACAATTTTGGGCCTTTGTATATGTGTGTGCGTGTGAATTCTAATTCACTTGAATTTTTTATACCACCACTTAAAAGGTCATGATTCTTTTGTAGAAACTCTTTGAACCTTTCATTATATTTCCATGGTTTTGGTTTAAAAAAACATTTCGAACCCATATCTAATGATCTTTTGGAAACATCGTTGTTATCTAATGTGATTAGCATATGCATTTTTACAGTAGGCATTGTTACATTCCATTTCTTCTTGATTGGAAGGCTTACCAAAGGTACGATGTGTATCTTGGTCCTCAAGGGGGATTCCACCATTTAAGGCCCCAATAGTTGAAGTGTGCGCAACAAATTTCAACAAACCAACAGGTTGCTTATTCATTCCACCCTTGAAAGGCAATTGGGTAGTTTTCAATTTCAATGTTGCATTGCCACAACCTTTTGTATTCACCCTTTTCCTTGCATCCAACCACCATAGATTTGGGCTCCTTGCTTCATTCAAGTTGCCCAAGAAATTTGGATTTTCCTTGTCATCAATTACTTGTATGAAATAATTAGGGTCCTTAAACATTAGGACTCCATGATGTTTTTGAATTTGAACTTTCTATTAAACAATATTGTGACTTCCAATACCACAAATTGTTCCCAAAGATAAACTTTGGATGCTTTTCATTTTTACACATTTTTAGTAAAAAACCTTAGTGAAACACAACCCATATTAATAATAGTGCTACAAGTATACAATAAAAAAAATGACAAGGAGGAAATGTTGTGCAACATGTTTATTTAATGCACAACACACCGTTAAGTTGAACTATTCAAGTGCCATGATAATGGTTAAGTCCAAACTTTAGAATTGAATGACCAAATCAAAAGTTGAATGAGAAGCATTATAAATCTTTGTTAATCATGTAGATCACTCCTGATTTCTAATTCCAAAACCAAATCTCACAAATGATTTGGGCTCCAACTTGTATTATGAATTGTGCACCAACACAAGTCTTACAAGCAATGAACATCATGATTCATAAGCAAGTTGCAAGTTGCAAGCTTCAAATGATAATTAATGTTCAATAGAAAAATGCCTAATGTTCATAAATTAAACACCGAGTCCCATTACCCCATTATGCCACAACCTTGGGACTTTGGAGGAGGGAAACTTGCAAGTTGGAGCTCCCCTTCATGAAAGCAAAAGTTTTTGGTGATAGCTTTTTGAAGTACATAGATAAAGGCAACAAAGGGTGCAATGGAGACTAGTGAAAACATCAACAACCTCCTCATAGTCAAGGTCAGGATCTAGCTAAAGCGACAGTGAAGATCAATTAAAGAGGCAAACCCTAAACCTAGGGTGGAATAATTTAGCACATTGATATTGAAAATAGGTTCCATGCAATGATGACAAATGTTGGCTTTGGATGGCTCCTTTGCAAATCCCTAACTGAAGAAAATCATAATTGAACAAATTATTACAAAAATTTAGTTCTTTTTGAAGTTTAGAAATAGCAACCCCTATGATTAGTAAAGAATTGGTGATAATTCTTTGAAAAAAACTTGGCTGAAATCTGTTATGATGATAATTGAATTCTTTATTGATTTTAAATTTAAGGCATTGAATTAATGTGTATTTGGAAAATTGGGTTGAAGTCTTCAAGGCAAAAAAAAGCTTGTATTGATTAAACAAATTCTTGCTAAATCAAATAGTTATTGAATGGGAGGGGTTTAATACTACACCTAGTTTCATGTTCAAGATTATTTTTTTGTGTTATGTAATTTCTTCATTTACAAGAGAATAGACATGAAAAGAAATTTTAAAATATAAAAGGTTGAAGAATAAAAATACTATTAGGAGACCACATCATAGGTAGCTCATAGTTTGTTGAAAATAATAGAAATGTGTAAGATAGGTAATGTGTTTGGGGTGGGGCATTCCTGAAATAAGCGAAATAAGAATGTACCTCAATAATCAACATAGGGAACCCACTAACATAATTTTTTGATACCTAGCCAATCGTCACAAGGAAAAATAATAATAAAAAAAGATAGGACATTTTGGAAAATGAAATGCCCGCGTGAGTGAGCATTTTGTTTTTCACAATGCCTCACCTGTTACGGAGGAAAAAATCCATTGAATAAGACATCCTACAAATACTCTAAGAAATTTCGATTGGTGTTTTCGGGTTCAAAAATACTGTGTTCCAAAATAGAAAGTTTTGGTTTTTGACTCCAAAGACAATATAACAGTAACTGTGCTTTTGCAAAACTTTATTTTTTAACATGCTTTTGCTTTTTGTGTTGCTAATCTATCTCAAAATCCTTCCAAAAAGAAACAAAAAGTTGAATGCTTTCAAATCAAAATTGACAAACACACTAGGTAACAAAATTGTGCATTCATGAGATTTCCCATTCTTTTGCCTTAAAAGGTGTCAAAAATCACAACCCATGATTTCATATTCCTTGGTGAGGCAAGTGTATCCTCAATCAAGTCCATCCTATGTCATGCTCCCGTTGTGAGCTTGGCTGCCTGTTGTGGGTGTGTGGCTTTCTTTCCTTTGCAATGAATTTCCATTTGTTAATACAAAGATCGCGAGGTCTAGGAGGGGGAGGGTCGTAGGTAGGCATGAGCCCTCTTAATGTGTAGGCACAATATCTCTCCTCTTTTATATAACGAATATTCACACACATAATATCCAAATACCATAGGAAATTTTTCTCTCTTTTTATTTTCAACATATGTAGGACCACCATATACAGTAGGTTTTATATGGTTGTGACATGCAGCTCACTCCTTATCACTAATCCCAATAAAAGGTATTACAAAAAGTATTCTTCAACTTCAAATTGCTCATGAGATTCCATGTTGAATTAAATAACTTGTACATACAACAACACCAAAGCCTATATTGTAAACCCAATTGTGTAGAAACATTAAAAATATGAACAAAAAGATGAAACTACACTACTACAATTGCATACCTACCAAAATTCATTTATTCATAACATGGAAAAATATGAACATGAATTATTAACATAAGGGGTGACCATGCTTGGTTGCAGAATCAAACTTCAAACCGATGTGAATTGAGTTAAAATTTAATAAATTTGGGTTACACGTACTTATGATTTATACCAATTTGAGGGTGATGTCATGGAACCATTGATTAAACCTTTCGGAAAGGCCCACCATGATACAAGGACCTTTCTTGAGCAAATTCCAAAATATTCATTATGGATGAAAATAAACATGCTTTTAAAGAGCATCAACATCCATGATCAACAAGTTAAATTTCGTAAAATATTTTCTGAATTGGCTAGAATTCTAATACAATTATTTTTACACACTATTGTGAACTACTATTGGTTACTAAACCCTTAAACCCTAAACCCTTAAAAAAAAATCAACAAACGACAGTCCAATTATGGTTTTTTGGCAAATTATCACCACTTGGCGACAAATTTTGTTTTTGCCAAGTGGTGATAATTTGGCAAATTATCAAAGATACAAAGGATTCATACAAAGGATTTTTGTGAAAAAAACACTAAAGTTATCAGATTTCAAGGCAAAAAAAATTCTGAAATTGTCATATTTTAGACACTAGGTTCCAGCAGGTTGCCAAAATATAGCACACATATGTAAGAAGCAGCCTTCATTGTTGACATGTATGTTCTCAAATGTGGTATCATATAGCTTGATGTCTGGAGAGTGTTCAATGAGATGAGCACACAACACCACAAATATGATCTATTTTGTTGGAATGCCGTGGTATTTGCACAAGTAAATTGGCAAGAGAAGGCACTGGAACTATCTCAAGAATTGCAGCTGGAAGAAGGTCATGTGCAGCGGCCAGATACTGTCACTTTCTTGGACTTCCTGAATGCTTTGTGTGCCAACATACGTATCAAGGTGTCAGGCATGTCATCCCTGAACAGATGATTCAAAGTGGTCACAAGTCTGATGGATTTGTGGGCAACTGTAGCCTTCTTGACATGTATCCCGAATGTGCAGGAATGCATAATGCTTGGGGAGTGTTCTTTAAAATGGCGATTACTCAATGTTATCTCTTGGACTACTATGATGTTGGGACATGTGAAAAATTTGGCCAACAACAGAAGGAATTGGAACTGTTTTGACAAATGCAAGTGGAATGTAGGTGTGCGGCTAGACCCCATCACTAAAGATGTCTGTGCCAGTGTACTACTAGCATGCCAACAGTCCAAGTGTCCTCATGAGCAGATCACTCAAGGTGGTTAAGCATCTGACATCTTTGTGGGCAGTAGTCTTGTTGATATGTAATTGCCAGTTGTGGGAGCATGGAGAAGGATGTTTTGAGAGTGTTTGACAAGATGCCACCTGAGTCATGCAATGTCAATCTGTTGGGGGCGGGGGGGGCATGTGAAAGGTGTCAAGATAGATAGATGGACATTGGATTTCTTGTCAGCTTGTAGCCAGCCATGTGGGCTTAGTGGAAGAAGTCCTGAGTTACTTTGATTCCTGTCTTTGTGTTTACACCATTTCTGCAAGAGTGGAGCAGCACTAGATGCTTCTTTCTTGCATGGTTGATCTTCTCCTCAGCTGCACTAGCCAGAGGATTTCCGTCAATACCGTCTCATGTGAAGCAAGAGTGCTATTGTGTGGATGATGATGGGCTTGCCTGGTGGTGCTTGCAGAATTCATGGTGATGTGGAAATGGGAGAGTGTGCTGGGGGAAAACAAGTTATCAAGATGGATCCTGGAAATTCAGCTGGTTATATATTTGCTGCAAAAATCTGTGCCACTACTGGCAAGTGCAATACTAGGATTTCAGTGAAAATATGCAACAGCAGAGAAAGAAAAAAGCGTGTGGAGAAACAGCTAGGTTGCACATTTGTTAAATTGAACAAGGATCAGTTCCAAACCTTTTGTAGTAGATGATCAAACCATCATCATCCTCAAAATGTTGAAACTGGGCCATACTGAAAGAGATTGTTGCCAGGGGCAAATGACAGGTGTTGGGTATGTGCAGGATACTAAGATTTGACATGCATAATGTTGTAAGTAGATGATTTCATGAAGAAAATTTGATTCATTTGTGTCATCATAGCAAGAACCACAACAATAGCCAATGCATTGGGTCTCTCATCACAACACATTTTCCTGGTGCCCCACTGTGCATCATCAAGAATCTGCAGATTTGTTGCATTTTGCCACACAGTTTCACAAAGTGATTTGCAAGGAATTATAGTTGGTAGAGCAATCACAGCAATGAGGGAAGCAATTTATCATTTCCATCACTTTGAGAATTCTATGAGTTTTCACTACTTATACACCGTGTAGTTCCCAACCTTGTTAGTTCATTTGCTTCCCTCAAGGTATCATGCCTGGATGTAAACATTGGCCACCTAAGCTTTGAACCTCAAAGGCCTTCTTCATGTTTTGCAAGTTATTAACTTCCAACTTGCAATGTTTGCTCTTTTGGCACATTTTCACCACTTTGTGATAAAAAATTATCCAGTGCGACCACACTTAGGATTTTTGTAAAAAAAATGCACCAAAGTTGCAAGATTGCAAGGATTTGTTTTGTGTTGAAATTGCCATGTTTAGACAATAGGTTCCAACAGTTGCCATAATATAGCACGATTCTTTTTAAAATTTTACTTTCCTCTTTGACCTATAGCCAAATTTGGCTAATCTCACTTATTGATGATAGCCAGTGTGGGGCTACATAACAAAATTGAACCAAAAAAACCCTCCTTCCAAGTAGGTATTTGAATATAGAGATTTGTTTGTGGGATGGTTTGTGGCACCAAAGGAGCTTGAACATAACATAACATACAAGTGCTTGTTTTTATTTTTTCAAATTTGTAATGTTGTATCATATTTACACATCCCAGGAGGGATTTTGCATTAAATGGTGACATCTTTATATTGTCTGTCTGAAAATTCAAAATGCTAGTACAAAAAATGAGCCCCCTCTAAAATCTAAGTAAAAATTTGGTGTAAAAAAAATTCCAAATTTTTTTGTCCTGAAATTTGATGATTCCGCCTCCAAAAGGAATATGCCGCAGAAAAAAAAAAGGTTGGTTAGGATGTAGTTCTTCTAGCCTAAAAGAAGCACACATAAAATGATTTGCCATAAGCATGTAATGTTTTTAATGGCCATGCATGAGAAAGATAAAAATTAACTTAACAGAAAAGGACATACATTTTTTTCTTTTTTTCACAACCAATAATTATAATTAAAAGTCATATAAGACCTATTTCAAGCAATTTTTTATTTAATAATTTTTTTTATGGCCTAAGTGGCAATCATCCGTAGGAAGATGTAGAAACACTGGCAATCATCCTCGCAAAGATTTAGCCACATCTAGCTATAAACCAAATATAAAATAAAATCTTTAATCCACCTTGTATTTTTATGGCGACACACTAAGAACCAAATTTTAAAAATCTGGATTTTTCCCCCCCCTCACTTTTGATGATTGAAACCGTCCAAAATCATTTCATTTTATAATTTTGTAATTCTCTTTTTGGCAAGACTTTTCCAGTTTAAAAAAGGCTGATTTTAAGTGAATTTTACTTTGTTTGTAATATTGATTAATGAGAGCACCAACTTATGTGTTTGAGGAAAATGTCGGTTTGGATGTTACCATGTGAAGAGGTTTTTAATAACGCATTGTTCTATGAAGATTGTTGTGACTTGCCCCCAAAACCTTTGCCAAATGGTAGTGAAGATAGTTCTCAACACAATGCCTCACAAAAGACACTTTGATTTTGGGTTTATTCCTAACTCCACATGTTGTGACAAGAGGGTTGCATGGGAGCTTTGGGATAAGATTAGGATGTGGTACTTCACCTTCATCTCTTGATCAACATCAATTAGCCAAACCAAAAAGAAAAGCTAATGCAATTGGAGTTAGAGTTGGGACATGGGATAACTATGGATTTGCATTCACTCGTTGTGGCTCAAACTGAAGGAGAGACCACCTTCTTCCTTATGGTATATTTTGTACCATTGTCCCTTTTGAAATTTTGTTTTGTAACTAAAGTGCCAGTGGTCCATCATAAGATGTAAAAAAAGTGGTGATCATCCATATGAAATTTAACCAAAGCTGACTATAAACTAGATATGAAGCATAATTTTTTAATTTTCTTTTTATATGTTATTTTTTATATTTAAATATAGGAATCTAGTGATTTTTCCTTTTTTTGACCCTTCAAAAATGGTTTCATTTTATACACTCTTTGATTTTTTAACCTTATGCCAAAAAATTTCTAGTAAATTTATTTGTTTTGTTAGGACATTGTGGGACCTCCGTCAAAGTGGCATATTCTTGAATCCAAGACACATTCCCAATTTTGAGACAACTTTGTTTTGAAACTTCAAATGACCATAATTCTAAAAACAAAAAAAACTTAATCAAACATGCAACCCTAGTTTCTTATGGCCCTTGAAAAGATCTTTCCAAATGTGTATCAAGCTCCCAATTTGAATAATACTTGTTCTTTCTAATTGCACTTTAGATGAATGAGACATTTGATATTCGGAAACATTTTGGACGTTTTTATCCCAATCTATCAAAGGTTTTGACAACTTAGGAAATGACTTTATTTTGGGCACACCAGCCCATCTTGTTGTAATCTTTTTCAAAATCTCTCCAATGATTTAAGGAGTAGTTAATTCCAACAAGGTTTGCTCCCCATATCCTACCTCAAAAATTAAAAATTTGTGATAATCCTAACTTCCAATGGGAGAATGAAGTTAGGAATGTCGAGGGTTTGTCCTTTAGACTCTCACACATATTCCTAACTCATCTTAGGAATGTGGTTGAACCATGTTGCCTTGGCATCATGCACAACTTGTTTTTCTTGTCTTGTCTTAACATTGGTTGCAAACTAAAGGTGACATTTTTAATCATACATTGGTTTGTGAAGCATGTTTTGGAAAACACTATGGTGGCATTTTGAATCATTCATAGTTTTGGAAAACACTATGATACATGTGGGGTCAAATTCTTTTTCTACCAAGCTACCAAGGAAATTGAAAAAATTGTATGAAAAGTTTTCTAATAGGATGTTGAATGATGAGAACTATGTTTTACTTTTATTTTTCGCTAATTTGAATCATAATTTTAGAAAATAAAAATTGTGAGTATGTGACATCCTCTCCAATCACTTCATAAATTTTTCACAAGGTTTCCACATGACTAACACTAATATTTCTTTGTTTACCTTACTATGTAAGATCTAAGGTTGACATTATTAAGATGTCCAACTAATCAAGTTAGATTTCTTTCATAAAAAATTAACTTCCATGCAAGCATTTTGCATATGAAAATATCTCTTTTTAAATATCCCAAACATCTTATACGTCTTTTTTTTGCTTTCATTACTTTACTTATTGGAATCATTGGACAATGCTATTTCAAGAAAATTGCTTTTAGTTATGTAAGAAAAAAACTTTAAATGCTAAAAATGGCATTTTATTTATAGACATAAATTATTATTTTACTTACTTATAATGAAAAATACCTAAAATTAAAGATATTTGGTACACTTTGAGGTAATAGAACTTTTTTTAATGGCATATATTTTGCCTCCATATGTGGAGATTTTAATATGTAGGCTTTTATTCAAGTGACAATAGTGCATTAGGTAGACAAGCTTTAGGTTCAAGAAGTCATCCTTTTGGATGCCTTAATATATGTGGAATTGATTGCAAACATACGGAAACCTTTTCATATATATATTTCATATTTTCACATTTCAATTGTCACATGTGAAAATTGAATGTTTTTGTTTTCCCAAGCAACAAGAGGTCACATTGAATAAAATTAATCCACTTTAAATATTTGAAATTAATATGATTTCACATGAATTTCTTGGTATAATTGATTAAATTTTTTTTGATAAATATTTTCAATAGGTGAAGATTGAATTTCATGTTTCAAATTAATAGAAGTGGAAATGATTTCATTGAAAATTCAAATTTTATATGATCTTTTGGCATATTAAGATTCAAGAAACAAATGAAAATTATAATATAATGTTATAACCTTACATCAATCAATCATCATTGGTAATGTAAAGAAGCATGAAACCCATGTTTGGTTAACCATTCAAAATCAAATTACCTTTTTTTGGGGTTCAAGCATTCTATTCCACATTCAACTATATAACAACTTGGGTTTTGTGTTGTTCCACATTACTAGCGACAAATTGACATAAGATCATATTAATATATTTTCATTTGTTCCTTGAATCCTATGATATCAAAACAAAATTCCATGATCATATAAATTTTTCATGAAATCATTTTCACTTCCATTAATATAGATTTCAAATTTCAATTAATTATCAATTTTCCTCTTTACAATTTGTGAGGTGGGTATTTGTATGGTGGGTGTCAAACTTACAATTTTAAAATCATGAAGTTGGTTAATATCGAAAAAAAAATGTGGGAATTTATGATGTTAAAAATCATGTTGAACATCACAATTTGTGTTTACCCATCATGATGTTATGAATACTTTTTTATTATTTCAATGACAATTTTTTTCTTGTTCTTTGATAATGTCATGACAATTTTATATTTACAATGTTTGTACATCATGATTTTGTGTTGTGACAATTTTGCACATGTTTATAATCATGTCATGACAAAATTGTGTGTATATGTTCATTCATCACATTTTGACAATAATTTTATGAGATTATACAATCAAAAAATTCATTATAATTTGTTGTGTAAATTGTGTGTTGTTTGATATCCATGTTACATTCCACAATCTATGTTTTTGTGTTATTTGATATTAATGTTGTAAGACAATTTTGTGTTTTGCATTGTTTTTATGATTTTGCAAACAAAATTTTGAGTTTATTTGTTGTTTTGATCATCATAAAAGATATTAATTTGTGTTTTGTGTTGCATGATATTCATTTTACAAGACAATTTTATGTTTGTTTTTGTTGTTAAATATTTATATTGTATGGCAATTTTGTGTTGGAGGAAAAAAACATTTTTTTTGCATGTGATGATGATATGGAAAGAAAAAATTGAAATGGTTTCAATGCACAATGATCTCTTGGATTTGTCATTCCAAAAGACAATTTATGATAACCTAAAATTGCTCCCCCCTAAACTAGCTCCAATGATGGTTGTCATTATATATATATATATATATATATATAATAGAATTTGAACACACTTGTTCATATTAAAATGCATGCCATTTCATCTACATGCCATCACTCATGATATTCCACCTTCAAGAATTTGGCAATTAACAAAATATAGTTGGGGAGCTCAATGGGGGAATTGGAGGAGGATGTGTAATTGATTTAAAAATTTGCATGTGAATAGAAGAAAAAAGGGTAAAAGTACAATGCGTTGGACAAAAATGGACATTATAATCATTATATTTTGCAATTGATGACATCAAAAGTTATCGAATAATTGTATTGAATTTTTTATGGTTTGGATTCAAATATATGTGGTAATGTACATGTGCAATGTAATGCATAATTTGTTTTGCAATTATAAATAGTTACAATGTATCTTTAGACACTTAAATTTGTAAATATGTTTTTGTTACATATTATAAATATGATCGTGGACTTTGTTTCTCATGATAAAATAAATAAATAAATAAATTTCAATCACATGACTTGATAAACATATTATACATGACACATGAATATCAAAATTTATTTTATTTTACATGCATGTTCTAAAATGAAGTATCTTAAAAAGTTTATAGTGCACATAAAATTGAAGAATTAGAAAAAACTTATTTAGGAATAATATGTTTGTATTATCAATATGAGGAATGGTGTGAAGTTAATGTTATGATTTAATAAGGCTTAAGGTGTTATAAACAAGTAACAACTTTCCTATTTAGACATAACTATGATTGAAAAAGAATATTAAAAACATGAAGTGGAAGAAAAAATCCATATTAATATTAATCATTATAGTAAACTTATGTTAAAAAAAAGGAAACCTATAAATCAAAGTAACTAAATCATTTAAAGAAAACTATGAACTTTCAAATATGAGTGTAACACTAGGGCTTGAAATTATGGGAGGCCTAACAAACATCACACCTTGTATTGTGATTTGTATTTTAAATTTTGTAATGAAACAATCTTAAGCTACAATCAAGCCTAGTGCTAAGTTCTATGGTGCTAAGTAAGCTAACATTTAAATAACATCATTAAAAAAAAAATGACCCATGTTAATTAACATTGACTTACAAATTAATTAATTAATTTTTTTACTCATTCACACCTAGCAAAACCATGGAAAAACACATTATTAACGTAACATTGACTTAATAACCCCCTTTATGGGCTGTTACCAAACATTGTTTGTTTATTTCAAGATCTATGTTTTCAAAAGAATTAATGTCAAGTTCACGTTCACTTAACACCCACTTAACATCATGTGTCATCTAAGATTTCATGTTAGCTAATAGTCTTCATCTGAATGCAAAAAAAGAATTGCCTCTCTTAACATCAACTTAACATTAGCTATGAATCTATATTAAATCGGAGAATATCCCCAAGCTATTTCAAGCATGAAATCTATCTCCCAAATGGAGATTGCACTAAAAGTCCATAGAAGAATTGTGGGCAAACCTTCTTTGTCCTTGTTGGTTTTCAATTGTTGGTTTTGAAAATGATAAATATGCTTCAAATATGCCAATTTCTAAAACTTAACTTTTCCATATAATCCTCCAACTTTGGGTGTGATTCAACTAGTGTTTTTTACACCCACTTTTGTGATGTAGTCAAAATGGACTTTGGTAAAAAAAAGTTTGAACATCCTTCTTTCATTATTTTGGCTATCTACTAGAACATCACATAGAAATCTGGTGTTTTTAATTTCATAATTTGGCAAATGAAAACCGGAAAACCACTTTACATATTTTATATCTTGAAATTTGCGAACATAAAAATGTTTGACTCAACTTGAATTTGGTAGTTGGGAGCATATCCAGAAACTAAGTACATGGAATAGTGATATTTGCTGGATACCCATCAACAAAGAGGTAAAGGCCCTTTGGGTTGGATCTAGTGTTATACCCACCTTAGTTTAAGGGCAACTAAATTCTGACCTCCAAAATATCCATCGCATCGGCCGCATGTTAATTAATTCATCATTATGAATAACATTATTTTCCAAAAATTTCAGTAATAGTGATGTTATAAGTTTAGAATAATTGGGCAAGACTTTTAATCAAGGTTTATTTTGAAACTATTGTGAATGAGCATGGAAAACAACACATGCAACAAATAACTTGGAGTTACTACCTAATTGAGTTTGTGCATACTTAAAAATACAAAACAATGAGAATGATAATATAAAGCTTCTAACCACTTGGAATGGCAAAGTAAAATTCATGCTTGTGAATCCAAAAACAAGATCTATCCAAATCTTGTCTCAACTTTCAACCAAACTTTTATGTCCAAATCTTTTTCCAATTGAGAATGGGTTGGTAATAGCTTGAATGGGTTCTTGAATGAATCATTAAGTAATTGACAAGTTTTTCAAAGCTGTAAGACAGACACAGCTTGCTTTCCTCGTCATGATTCTTATGGAAATGATACACTTAGTCACGGAGTTCAAACTTCAAACACTCACTCCATTCTCAAACAAAGATCAAGAAGACACCATAAAAGGCGACACAAAAATCCCTTTTGCATGTCAATCAAGCGCCCACCCACATACTTACAAATCTGGCCAAGAAGAGCTTACTTCACATGCAACTATTAATGTAAAAGCTGATCATCCAATTGTCAGGACAGGTTGCAAAAAAACTTCTCTTTCCCTCCTCCCTGCCCTTCCGCCCACCATTTTCCCCAATTTAGTTCAAATGAAAATTCCAAAGGGCTTTCCTTCTTCCACCCATCATTTTCCCCAATTTAATTCAAATGAAAATTCCAAAGGGCTTTCCGTCTTCCACCCACCATTTTCCCCAATTTAATTCAAATGAAAATTCCAAAGGGCTTTCCTTCTTCCACCCACCATTTTCCCCAATTTAATTTAAATGAAAATTCCAAAGGGCTTTCCTTCTTCCACCCACCATTTTCCCCAATTTAATTCAAATGAAAATTCCAAAGGGCTTTCCTTCTTCCACCCATTTCCAATTCTTTTCTGCATTTTTAAAGGGGGGGAAACAAAATCATCCCCTTGCAAAATAGTAAGGTGCTGAATTTTGGGAGCAATAAGTATACCCACACTCTTAGAAAGGGGTCACGTAACCCAGGTCAAAAATGGTGATGATCAGGTTTAGGAATAAACATTTCACATAGCCAATGAGATGGCTCAAGTATGCACCCAAGAGGGCCCAGGGTTTTTTTTTCCTTTGTGGAAAATGTCACCAAGCAAAGTAGCTACTCTAGTAGAAGGGGTGGGATCAGAACGCATGCTCACTTTCGCAAGTGATTGGAAAATAGTGTGATTCATATTAATTAGTTCATGGCCAGGCTCACAACTTTTTTTTATTGTTTTTGAGGAGCCATATTGATTGGCCCATCATCTAATTTTTTGGAACATTGGTCACTCCCCAATAGAAGCACCTCTTTGGACCCCATCACAAAATAGAATAAAATCTACTCCCCTATAGCTCACCTTTTCAGTTCATATACATGAGAGTTGAACTTTGAGCAAAACTAAATGGGATAAATCTGAGGTGCTATTGGGAACGTCTTGTCTTGGGGGTGGGGGGGGGGTGGGGAAACAACTTGGGAACTTGGGGACCTTCTGGGAACATATTTTTAACATATTGGGAACAAGGAAAAAACAAAAAAAATTCCTTCCCTTTCCAAAAAAGAAAAAAATAATGGACCTTGCATGCTGAGCCTTCTCATTGGCTGCATGAAGCTTTTTATTTCCAAAACTGTTTGTCACCATTTTTGGCGTGGGCACAAACTCTGTGGGTCTATGTTAGGCAACTCTGAGTTCCATTTGTAGTTAGTTGTTGCATGAACAAAAGGGCAAAAAAAAAGCTGTACATGTACATAGTACATACCCGAGTTGCAGGATGACTTCAGAAGTCACCCCAGCTGCCGTTGTTTTGTTGATTGCAAGTCTGTAGTCTTTCTGGGTGTTGTTGAAAGTAGTATCCCAAGTTCTTGGGCGAGAAAACTTTTCAATTTGACAGCCTTTTAGAGATGCCGTCTTTACAATAATAGCACAACATCTCACTGCTACAAGCCAGAAAGTAGTACAGATTACAAAGCCCAGCTCATGTTCAGTGGTGGACTCGGAGCTGCCCAAAGCAGAAAAAATAGCACAGCATCTCAGTTGTACAAGCCAGAAAGTCGTACAAATTACAAACCCAACTCATGTTCATGTTCAGTGGTGGACTTGGAGTTGCCCGAAGCAGAAAAAAATTGAAAAAAACTCATCAAACATGGTGAAGTTCAACTTTTTATTTAATCTCTCTTCCTTGGTGGAAGGGTTGTTATTATTCAATTCACTGCAACTCTTATCTGGATCTTTCAGAGGAATCCTCACTTGATTTGCTTGAAACAAGAGAGTTTCAAAAGCAAAAAATCAAACAACCAAAATGGCTGCAAGGTCCTTTCTCCCCTTTTCATTTGGCACATACACAAAGGAAATATTGAAGTACATGCGCAGTTTCGACACATGTTTGTCGAATAATTAATCAAATTTGAAGATTTCGGTTGGAAAAAGAATATTGTAAATATATATATATTTTTTCTTTCACAAATTCTTCTCTTTGTTAAAAAGAAAAAAACACACTTTTTTGAAAATTTCAACATTTGCTACAAATAATATTAATCAGTGTCAAAGTTGCCAAGGTATTACTGTGTTTGTACCTTGAACTATGCCAGATCTCTCTGCATTCCAAGAATTGGGTTTGTTTGTTTGTTTTGTCTGTGATACCATAGCAGAATTTTACAACAAAGTTTTTTTTTCCAAATGAAACCAGCAGGCTATAGATTCCATGTCCAACAACTTAGACACAAGCCAGAATTCTCTGCTGATGAGATATAGATGCTTGGCAGAAAATGGAGAACACAGACAGACAAGAAGAGCAAAAGAAGGTAGCACTAGGCAAGAGTCATGAGTTTTCTTCCAACTTTGTTTGAATCCAGCCAGATAAAGAATCAGAATGAGTACTACAATACTTTGCTTAAGCCAACAATGAGGGCTGTGTTGCAAAAGTACATAAAAATAGCAGACATGGAGAATTTGCAAACCATTAAAGTTGTCCTCAAAGTCACTCTGTATTTGGATCCTAGTTTCACCCTGTAATCCCTGTTTTATCCCCAATTGGGGTGTAGAGTTTAATGAAACTGGGATTGAAACTGGGTACCAGTTCAGAAGATTGGGAGGATTTTATTCTGACAAGACACTTGGTTTACTAAACAATACTCACAGTAGCAGTAGTGAAGGTGCAGACTGTGACAAATAAAAAACTGGGGGTGAAACTCCTATGAGGATCAATTTAGGCAACCAAACCAAATTTGGTCCCCCCTTTTTTTCTTATGTGCAATGTTTATCCCGACTTTTGATTTCATCCTCAGTTTTGGATAAACGGGAACCCAATACCCCCGGTTTGAAGTTCTTTCCCCCTAACTCAACATTACATTAGCTGAGGGTGATGAACAACGTTGGATCCGTAAAAAATTTACCATGATATAACGGTGGTTATATAATAGGGTAAGTACTAGTGTTGGCCAATTATTGAGTTTTAACTTGATTATCAACCTAGTTATCAACTAGTCAGTTATTGAATTTTTGATAATTGATTAATAACCTAACCAATTGGTATTGACATTCCAAAATCTTATAACCTACTTGGATGACCTAGTAAGCATCTAGGTAGGTTATCAATTTCAAAACAGTAAACATTTTAATGATAGAGAACAAATTTAATTATATAAAAAAATATTAAATACCCTGGAACTAGTGTATAATTGACAAGTTAATTGATGGTTATCAATTGAATATTTGACATCCTACTCTTATGCACTGATTATTATCAAAAAATATTTGTAAGATAATTGACATTCATTTTAAAGAAATATTAATATTGATAACCTAACTGACGCCCAAATCTTTTTCTATAAAAATAACCTACCCAGTGGTTAATGAAAAAAAATTCAATAACTGGCCAACAACCTCACCCAATAGCTGGTAATTTTTTGGGCTACTCTTTGTAAATACCCTACCTGGATGAAAAAACATTTCAGACTGACGGTGCCATTATTTTAGCCGGTTAGCAATGTAGTTGAGATGTAGCCAGAGGGTAGGGTAACTTACCATGTTGACAGAGTTTTGCAATGGGTAGTATATATAATAATAATAATCACACAGGCAGCTGGTTGCTACGGATAATTGCGAAAGGGGGGAGGGGGAGGGGCTGGAGATAATTATGGAACATGAGGCTCATGTGTGTGTTGAGAGTCGCATGCATGTTTCTTCTTTCGGTGTTGCAGGAGCCTAGTGCTGGGGAGGGGGGCGGTGGGGTGGGGTGGGCGTTGTGCATTTTGTCTGGGTTGTCTGTATACCTATTGTCTGTTCATTTTTGTCATAATATAAAGCAAGCTGTCTAACGAAGCTTCTTCTTTGTTCAGGTTGGGGATGAATCATGATTTCATATACCTACATGAACTAACCAGCTGTCAAACAATAATCCTCCTCTTCCTCTTCTTCTTCATCACTCACCTGATCGTTCGTTCGTAGCTGAAACAACAAGTTCTGGCTGTTGTTGCAACAAAGCAAATGTGCGTTTTACTTACGCCACCCTTCGCCCTCCCGCCTCCCCCCCCCCAACCAACAACAGCTACAGCAGCAATAGCAGCAAACTTTGCAGAGCCAGCCAGTTGCGGGCTGTTGGGTTGGGGGGGGGAAAAACTTGCAGTTGCAATAATAATAATAATGATCGGGCGGGCACGTAAGATTATCCATTATAGTTATAAGTAGTCTTTAACTCCAGCCTTACTGGCAAGGATGAATTCCCAATACTTTCATAAGATTGTCCACTCTACACGTTTTCTCTAGTTCCATTCAAGCACTGGGTGGCACACCAGGCGGCCAGCCCATCATCCATTTGTGCTCATCCGTTGAATGGTTCCCAACAATAGGAACACATCCATGGTGCTCATCCATCAAATGGTTCCTGACAATAGGTAACCCATGCTCGTAGAAAGGGGTGCTAGTTCAGGCCAAAAACGGTGACAAACAGTTTTAGGAGTGAAATTTCATGCAGCCAATGAGATGGCTCCGCATACACCCAAGAGGCATAACTTTTTTTCATTTTGGGTCGGTGGGGGGGGAGGGGGGGGGAGGTTCATTATATTATGTCCTCACAATTCATGCCCTGCCATTATCTGAGGCCAAAATACGTGATGAACGAAGATGAGAATAGAAATTGTACTCAACCAATGAGGAGGTGGAACATGCACACCCCATAGATAATTTTTTTTTCTTTTGGGGGAGGGGGGGGGTTGGGGGTTGTTGTTGGATTTTTGTTGCTCCCAATGTGTTCCCATCAAGTTCTCAATAGCTTCTCAACATGTTCCTCAAGTTCCCAATAGCAACTCACTTTGTCCCTTATGCTTTGCCCACTGTTGTCCTATTGAAACTACCTAATATAGATAGGTGAATATTTTTGTATTGATTACTCAAAATCCTAAACACCAGGGTAGCTGACTATCCACACATAGGGTGACAAGAAGGGCATTGGAACTCCCAATCTGCTGGCTCAAGAGCTCACAAAGCCATACCCCCTTAGCTACCACCAGGGTAGGCGAATATTTGGACTCATGTGTTTTCTATGGTTGGAGTGAAGAATACTTCATTTCTGGGGAGTCTCAAAAGTTTCAAAACTTTGGCAGATGAAAGAGGCTCAATGCAAAAAGGACATTCTGAACATGGATGGCACCCCCAACTAATTAATGTGAATCACACGAAAACTAATTTCTTAGTTCAGTAGCCTTTTGTGAAGATGCTTTGAAAAATAAATTAAGAATTCACTCCTTGTTTTGGTCGGCTACTCATTATGTTTACTTTGATTTTACTTGGTGTACATGTTTGGAAAGTTTGGAATTGATTTGCATGCAATTTAAGCTTTCGTGCATGAACCCTCCGTTTCAACAAGGAACATATAATTAAATCCTAGGTGAATTAATATGAAAGAAGAAAAATTGATTTTGAAGACAACCTTTTTTTTGGTCACTGAGGTAAACAATTAGAAAAGGATTCGAGGCCGTGGTGGCTTTTGGTTTGGATGGATGTTGAGATGAAAATTCATCAGAGGGATGAGCACGGGCAAGTCCCCCAACAAACTGAAAAAAAAGGTTCTTCTTTCCTTGTATAATAGCTTCTACAGCTTTGTCCTCAAGTACATGACTCATTACTGCAGCAGTCTGTGTGAGGGATGACAGTCATCATCATAATACAGAGGTGCAAGTAAAAAAAAAAAAACCGCATCCAACACAACATCCATCACGGATGATGCTAATACACCAAGAGCTCCAAAAAAAACTGCATCCATCATGGATGATTGCTAATAGACTAAAAGACAGACTTTTTAAAACGGGGTTCAACTCAGCATTCCTCATGAACCATGCAAATGAACCATGCAAATGAACCAAGAGAGACTGATCGTCACAAGTTTCAGAAAATCAAATCATCCTTAAAACCCATGTCTGAAAACCATCACATCTTCAGTCTCCTAAAGCATGAATGCTTCAAGTGGAGTTTGATGGATGAATTCAGTTATCATCAATCAGTTAATATTGATTTCATCATCTAGCTGCCCACACTCAACTCTAAAAACCAATGATTCAAAGCCCCCCCCTCCTTCACCCCCACCTCCCCCCCTCAAACATCCCTAGACAAAAGCTGAAGGATTAGCCTATTTTTGGCTAAGATCAGGGTCATAAGTTCATTATCCCTGGACAAAAGCTGAAGGATTAGCCTATGCTTGGCTAAGATCAGGGTCATAAGTTCAACATCCCTGGACAAAAGCTGAAGGATTAGCCTATGCTTGGCTAAGATCAGGGTCATAAGTTCAACATCCCTGGACAAAAGCTGAAGGATTATGCTTGGCTAAGATCAGGGTTTATGTTCAACATCCCCTAGACAAAAGCTGAAGGATTATGCTTGGCTAAGATCAGGGTCATAAGTTCAACATCTCTGAACAAAAGCTGAAGTATTATGTGTGGGTAAGATCAGGGTCATAAGTTAGCTAGCAAGATCATGCTGATTATATATCTAGCAAATGTCACAAGATGTTATCAGGTAGGTACTTAACTGGATATGGAGTCTTATTTAGGGTACATTTGTCAGGCTTTTTCCTAGGTTGAATCAGTGGTGGTCTCCTGGTTCCACTAACTGATTCTCTTATCTTTTTAAAGTAAACTATGGTCAAAGTAAACTACGTACATTTTTAGTTAGAGAAATTTCATAGTTTATTTGGAGGCCACCTTACATTCATGCATTTCCTTTCTAGAAAAGACAAGGGTTCTTAGTTCTTACACCTCCTACTCCTAAAGAGTGGGAGATCCCTTCCACTCTTCACGTGTAGGTGTCTTAAGCCGCCCTCCTATACCTTGGCCTCAAAGATGGGATGGATGGATGGATGGATAAAAACCAATGTGTGATGACATTCCCAAAATACACCATGGTGGGGACACTCCCAACATGGGGGATGGACTTGGCGACCAACTCATACATGCTCCCTTATTTGGGGGAATGCCCATCACCTTGCGGGCTTTTAACCTGGCACAAAAATGAGGAGAATTATCTTATGTATAGAAGATTCATTCATTAGTGTGAATCAACAACTATGGTGGGGTTAGGAAAATGTGGAGAACTATCTCATGTATAGAATATTCATTCACTAGTGTGAATCAACTACTATGGTGGGGAAGTTGCATCCTGGATGAGGAGAGCCCTTGTAGAACCCATATCATCAAGGAAGGCTGCACACACACCCTAATAGGCTTGCCACATTAGTACATAAATCCGACAACTGCCATTATCCATATTAAAACATGCCATGTACTGGGCCTGACATTCAAGAGAATGTAGTATTAGGATAAATACTTTGAAATGGTTGTAGTGACAACAAATCCATCCTCTGTATGTTGGCATAAATTGAACTTATATGATAAAGATGGTATGAAAAATTTTAACCAAAAAATTGTGTGTGGTGGGGGGAGAGGGACGGGTTTGAGGTTTGGGAAGAGAAGTTCCAATACAGTGTTGGGTGGATACCACAATCTGACACAATTATTTTGAAGGTTCTCTACCAGTTATATACCCATACGTTTGGTAGAGAACTTTCAAAATAGCCTGGAACAAGGAACATATGGTGCGACCATGGCATGGTCAAGGAACATGAAAGGGTTAGCCCTGGGTGGGGCCATCTTGAAATAATAGCTGGAGTCCACCTTCACATTTTGGGAATGGTGATGACCCTCAGTCCGTAACATTGTAAGCTCAAGGCGAAAGTTATCATGAACCTAAACATTCATAGATACTTATATTGAAGTGGACGAGGGTTTTTACACCTACTCCTTAAGAGTAGGCGGGATCTTACACCTATAAGTAGTCATGATTTCCCTCCCTCTTAAGGAGCAGGCGTAACATCCTTCCTCTTTTCTAGGAAGGACATTTAAGAAGACAGGGTACTCTCCAAATACACTAAGGAATTGGTTATGGTATATCACCACAAGATGCACTTTATCTAAGACCTCAATGTTATCCATATTAAGAAATGAGTTTACCCACCAACCAAAGGTTCTAGTAAGAAGAGTTAGCTTAGACAATGGAGCCACATGAGGTGATATTCGTTTAAACTAATAACCGCCTTACACACTAGTTCAAAGAGTTAGAACCACCTTAAAATCTAGCAATTGTCCAACTTGCTAGAGAGTGGAAATAATACATATAAAATCCTAGTAGAAAAGAAAAAAGTTATATATGGAATTTGATTCTTTTATAAAAATTCTACAATTACAACTGCTCATTTTTCACATGTGGTATGACAAAATAGATGTCACCAGTAGGATAATAGTTAAGGCCCCCCTAAAGCCTGCACCACAAAAATAAAGAGTGCATACCTTCCAAAGTGGAGCCCCCAAACCCATCAATTGGCTAATAACCCATAAGAACACTTTTTTTGCAAGCTACTAGTGGGTGTACGAATAGAACCAAAATTGGTTTGAAATCATGAATTCCCCACTTGACAAGGTGGTGTTGACTCGGGAGGTGCATTGTGTAGTAAACCCAAAATCATCCCCCACAAATGTAGTGACCATCCTTGGCACTATCCCAACCTCAATGCACTAAAGAATTTGAAATATACAATATGTCCAAGTGTGAATATAGAAAACACATTAAAACTTGAGAAGAATTTTGTATAGAATTCATGTATTAATGGATGGAATTGGAACCATGGGTAACGAACTGTATGGGACAAAGGGAAGGTGTGTGTAATGTTGGTGCATAATGGGAAGCCAATCAAAGGCATCTAGAAAAGAGTGGCAAGAAATTGTTAGTACGTTTTTGGAGGATGATGTTTTGGTGAAGGCAACGCCCCCTTGTGGAGTGCATAAGAAGACAAGGGTGAATGTAGACATTCAATTTGGGTTCTTCTTGCCCACATAATAAATAATAAGAGCTAAAATGGACTTTGGTGGTTCATGGACTTGTTCCAAGTATTTATATTAATTAAAAAAAAATCAAACCAAAGAAACACCACCAAAAAAAAATCACAAAATATCTTTCATGTGCTCACACTTATCTATCACAAAAAAACACTGAAACCACCCAATTTCCAAAGTTCCAACTTACATATGTGGGTCCAAATGACATAAAATAAAGGGTTACAATTTTCTGTATATATATATATATATAAATATAAATTGCTTTTAAAAATGTGGACCATCAAAACCTAGGCCTCAAATTTCAAATTACAAACCCCCCCTTTTTTTTAATTAAAAAAACCTTAACTAGAAAATATCTTGATCCAGTGCACAACAAGCCAACAAATATAAACCACACATCTTGCAAAATTGAAAATTAAAAAAAAAATCATACATTGAAAACATTATCATGAACTGAGTCATTATAAAAAAGAAAAAAATCCCTGAAAAAATACATAAAATTCTTTAACAGCCACTCGTCTTCCCAACATAACGTGGCATGACCTAGATGGTAAGATAACCCACAAAAAGAAAAGGAAAAAAAAAAAAAAACTCATTCCAGCAAACTATAAATAACAAACTGGGCAGCCCACCCCAGCCCAGCAAGTGTGAAAGAAGCTAGTCAGTTCCGGCAACCTAGACAACATTCCACGTCCAGAATGAATTCACAACTCGGAATAGGATACTAACCAGGCATGAACCACACAATGTTTCGCCAGAATTCATAATTTAAAAATTAAAAAAAAAACCCAAAAAAGACAACTAGAGGCACCCCAGGGGGCAAACCCTACTGGTTACTATAGGTACCTAAAAAGACCCCTTTTCGATACGTGTAAGTAGGCCCCACGTTTTCACACCTACCCGGTACGAAGTACGAACTCCCCAGCACTAATATTATCCACTGTCTGCACGCCACGTGCCAAGTCCCAGCCTGTAAAAAAAAAACCCTTAATATTGTACCCTAAATAATCCCCCCCTAATTGACCTATAATAATAAGCCTATCTAGGTACCTATATTTAAATATTCAGAATTATCAATAAAAAATGGTCGCCACACGCCAAACCAGTGTGCGGCGGCTTTTCTATTGGGCCCCGCCCACAAAAGGACAGTCTGGACCTGTCCACGTCAGCCGATCTTATCCATCTGTGTACTTCCCGATTCTTCCTTTAGTATCCCTTCTTTTGTGTATCTTTTTCCCTTATCCTCTATTTCTTTTCCCTTTCTTATCCAGTTTCTTTTTTTTCTTTTTTCCCCCACTCCCCCTCGGCATCCCAGAATCAATGACTTCGTCCTGTTCTGCGGTTGGGCGGGTATTAGAAACGGCACTACGGGTATCAAGGAGGCTCTGCCGGCGGCCTGCCTCCTTGTTGTCGCGGCCCTTCTAAAAGGTTTTTAAAAAAAAAAATGGCCCTATCAAGTTCTGACCCATAACCTCGGTTCTCAAAAAGTTGAAAAAAAAAAAAACCGGATATCCACTCAAAAAGACATTGATTCTTTCTTTGCAGGTCCTTCCGTAGTGGCTACATATATGATACTTTTGAAATGGCCCGAACCAATGGTTCTTGGACTCCGTGTTTCCGTGTTTTGGATATGACGAGCAAGGTGGTTCTATGATTGGGAAGTGGAGAACGAAACCAGAACCGCTGTTATGAACAAAATCGAGTACCCGACCAACACAGGTCCTGTTCAGTATTGTGTGATTATTAGAAACAGGAACAGACCCCTGATGGTTATCATGGCGGTTCTCAGGATTCATAATAGCATTTCTCCCGAACAAATCAAAGACCCACTAGCCTTGGTCAAGTTCTCAAAGCTGAAAAAAAATCAACCAACTGGCTGGAAACTGCCGGTTCTTTTCTGATTCTTTCAAAAGACGTTTGAATCAAAAACCTGGACTTGCGGTTCTTTGACTCTGATGTTTTTCAATGAAAAAGAACCGGAGGTTCTTTTATTTTTCAAAGAACTGGAACTGGTGGCTCTCTGATGCGCTCACTTTTTCAAAGAACCGGAACTGGCAGCAGTTCTCGGTTTCTCGGTTTAAAGAAGAACCGTCAGCCCAACAACACAGGTCCGGTTCAGCGTTGGGTGGTTCTTTGAGTTCTTAAAGAACCACTGGTTCAGGTCCTTTAAATATTTCAGACCCAAAGAGCCACATTGCTTCCTGTTCTTTGGGAAAAAAAAAAAAAAAACATTAAAGAACCACCAATTCCACTTATTTCAAAAACCTAAAAAAGAAAGAACCGACGATTTTTCACGGAAGAATGGGTGAAGAACTGAACGTTCTCTCCAACTGGCTTTGACTTTCTTCATAGGTTTTTGAGAACCGTGGTTAACTCCACCAAAAATGGGTTCTTTGACGTTTTGAGGACCAGTGGGTAAGTGGCGTAGTCATAACCGGGGGTATGTGTCCCGGATTCCAAGAACCGCCCAACGCGGGTCCTGTTCAGCGATTTCTTTCTCTCTCTAGCTCTTTAGCGTTCTGCGCTTGCGAGGAGCGTGTGTTTCTTTCTGTTCTCTTTTCGCTTTTGTTTTCTTCTTCTTTCTCTGTCGTCGCCTTCGTCGTGTTCGTCGCTCTCTCCCCGCCCCCAACTTTCCCCCGGCGACTGTGCGCAGTATTTTTTCACTTTGCTTTTTCTTACTGGGGTCGTCGTCGTCATCGTGGTCGTCGTGGTCACGCGAGCGATCAATCCAATCTTGTGACAGGAAAGAAAGAAAGAAAGAGACACAGCAGTCCAAGACTCTTGTCTATTTTTTTCCCCTTCTTTTCCGCTGCCCTGCGGATCTATCTCTCTATCTACTATCTCTTCCATCCGTCTCTTTTGTCAGTGGCAGATTTTTGCTCATTTTCATGGCAACCACAGATTTCCGGGTTGCTTCCTGCTGTTGTCGTGAAGGGTATCTGAATTTGTTGGCTTCTTCTTCTTCTTCTCCGGAATACTCCATCTTGTTGTTGTTGTTGTTGTTGGTATCCAACTGTGATGGCGGTGTCGCTCATGAATCTGCTGCTGCTGCTGCGGATGATGATGATGACGCATTTGGTTTGAAGCCTGGATTTGAGATTTGATGGTGTAGGAAAGAAATAAAAAATCTGTTGTTGGGTCCCTTGTTGTTGGTTTTGTCGTCGCTTCTTCTTGTGAGAGGAGCAGCAGCTTTGAAGACACGATGTGAGCGCGAACGTCGCTTTGGTTCTGTGGTTTCTGGAAGAGAGAGAGAGAGAGAGAGAGAGAGAAGTGTGTGTGTGTGTGTGGGGATTTTTTTTGGTTTTTGGTAGGGTTGTGGCGATGGCGTCGAGGTCGTATAGTAACTTGTTGGAGCTCGTCGAGGGTTCGAGTCTGGGCGACGACACAAATGCGGCGGCGGCGGTGGGGAGTTTGCCTAGCACAGGAGGAGGAGGCATGCGGAGAATGGGGGGACGAGGAGGCGGCGGGGTTGCGGCAGGTGGAGGGTTGCCGAGAGCTGCGACGGTAACGGGGATCTGCAGTGAGAGCAGGGACGATGACGGAAGCAGGTCACGAGGGGATGAGAGTGTGAGCACGGAAGCGTCAGTGCTGTCGGAAGGGAATCGGATGCTCATCGTTGCACATATGTTGCCGTTGAATGCAGCGCCAGGTCCTGACGGAAGGAGCTGGAGTTTTGAGTGGGATCGGGATTCGCTTCTGTGGCAGCTGAAAGATGGGCTTCCTGAGGAGATGGAGGTGATCTACATCGGGTGCTTGAAGGTGGAAGTCGACGGCAGCGACCAGGACGAAGTCGCTGCTACTTTGCTGGAGAATTTCAACTGTGTTCCTGCTTTCTTGCCCACGGATCTCAGGAACAGATTCTACCATGGCTTCTGTAAGCAAATGCTGTGGCCTTTGTTTCATTACCTCTTGCCGCTCAGTGCTGCCCATGGTGGTCGCTTCAACAGATCCTACTGGCAGGCATATGTCTCAGTGAACAAGGTAAGGTACCACAACAATGCTGCTGCCATTGCCATCGGAGAGAGAGAGAGAGAGAGAGAGAGAGAGAATTGTGGATGTGTGTGTTTTTGTCCTGGTGCAAAGTGCTGCAGCATTTGTGAAGAAGCAAACAGAACTTTTTTGGCATCTTGGGTGGTTTGCAAGTCTTGGTAAACTCAGAAGCTTACAATGAGTTTTGCTGCATTGGGAAGCAAAACAGAACTTGTCCAAGTTTTGCTAAACTCAAAGCTGACAATGGGTTTTGCTGCATCGGCAAGCAAACAGAACTTGTTCGGCATCTTGGGTGGTTTGCAAGTCTTTGCTAAACTCAATAGCATATAATGTGTTTTGCTGCATTGGGGCATGGATGGCAGGTATTTGCCGACAAGGTAATGGAGGTGATCAGCCCGGATGATGACTATGTGTGGGTGCATGACTACCATCTCATGGTGCTACCCACTTTCCTGCGCAAGCGATTCAATAAGGTGAAGCTTGGCTACTTTCTCCACAGTCCCTTTCCATCATCTGAGATCTATCGCACGCTGCCAGTGCGGGATGAGATCCTGCGGGCACTGTTGAATGCAGATCTCATTGGTTTCCACACCTTTGATTATGCACGACATTTCTTGTCATGTTGTAGTCGGATGTTGGGTTTGGAGTATGAGTCCAAGAGGGGTAACATTGGGTTGGAGTACTATGGCCGCACTGTCGGCATCAAGATCATGCCTGTGGGTATACACATGGGTCAGTTCAATGCAGGTTTGGGTCTGGCTGACACCAAGTGGCGAATTGGTGAGCTCAAGGAACAGTTCAAGGGGAAGACAGTGTTTCTTGGTGTTGATGACATGGACATTTTCAAGGGCATTGGTCTCAAGTTCCTGGCTCTAGAAGAGATGCTGAAGCAGCATCCACAATGGAAAGGCAAGGTGGTTTTGGTGCAAATTGCAAATCCTGCCAGAGGAAGAGGCAGAGATATTGAGGAGGCGCAAGCTGAGGCACATTCCATAGCTGACAGAATCAATAGAGAGATGGGAAATGCGACATACCAGCCAGTGGTGCTGCTAGAGAGGCATGTGTCTCTGTATGAGAGGATTGCCTTCTACACCATAGCTGAGTGCTGTGTGGTGACAGCAGTCCGTGATGGCATGAATCTCATTCCTTATGAGTACATTGTGTGTAGGGAGGGTGGTTGTCAACTAGATGCCACTGCTGTCAAAAAGAGCATGTTGATAGTGTCAGAGTTCATTGGTTGTTCTCCATCTTTGAGTGGGGCAATAAGAGTGAATCCCTGGAACATTGAGATGGTGGCAGATGCCATGAATAATGCCATCACCCTGAAGGAGCCAGAGCAGCATCTGCGACATGAGAAGCATTACAAGTATGTAAGCACCCATGACGTTGCCTACTGGTCAAAGAGCTTCATGCTCGATTTGGAGCGAACTTGCCGGGACCATACCCGGCGCCGTTGCTATGGTATTGGCTTTGGACTGGGCTTCCGTGTGGTTGCCTTGGACCCTAGCTTTAAGAAACTTCGAACTGAACTTATTGTAGGGGCATACAAGAAGAGCAACAGCCGAGCTATCCTGTTAGATTACGATGGCACTATGATGCCTGCATCACACAAGGAGAGTCCCAGCTCTGAAGTTCTTTCTCTCCTGAACACACTCTGTAGTGATGATAAGAATGTGGTTTTTATCATAAGTGGGCGGCCCCGCAGCAAACTAGCTGAGTGGTTCCTCCCATGTGAAAAGCTAGGACTTGCAGCTGAACATGGCTTCTTCTACAGGTATGGACACAGCTCTCCATCTTCACTTTGCAGAAATGTTTTCTTAATAATCTTGCAGCTCGATTTGTAGAACCCAGTGTGAGACCAATGGGCAAATGTAAATGACCTGATATCTCTAGTTTGAGCTATGCGTTTCTGCAGGTGGCAAAGGGATTCGGACTGGGCCACATGCAGGTGGCAGAATGCACCAGAGTGGGACCGTCACAATGCCTTGGAGCGGGACATGCCAGTCATGAGCTTTGAATGGAAACAGGTGGCAGAACCAGTGATGCTGCTCTATACAGAGAGCACAGATGGTTCCTACATCGAGTACAAGGAGAGTGCCTTGGTATGGCACCACCAGTATGCTGATCCTGATTTTGGGTCCTGGCAGGCCAAAGAAATGCAAGATCACCTGGAGAGTGTTCTGGCCAATGAGCCTGTTACTGTGAAGAGTGGTGCGCAGATTGTTGAAGTAACACCTCAGGTACAGTCTCTGCCCATGGATACAGTCTGAGCCCCACAGTGTTGTGCTACAGTTGTTTGAATTTTTGACTTGAAAAGATTTTCTATTACCAGGGATTCTCTTTCTGGTTGATGAGAACATTCCTAACGGACTTGTGCAGTTCTTTTGCAATTGAGGAATTTCTGATGTCTCTTCATAATGTGGCAGGGAGTTAGCAAAGGGGTGGTTGTGGAGAAGCTACTTCTCATGATGGAGAGAGAGCATGGGTCATTGCCAGACTTTGTCCTGTGTGTGGGAGATGATCGGTCCGATGAAGATATGTTTGAGAGCATTGAGGTGCTGATGAATGATGCCCCTAGTGCTGAGGTGTTTGCTTGTACAGTGGGCCAAAAGCCAAGCAAGGCCAAGTACTATTTGGATGACACTGTGGAAGTAACCAAAATGCTGCAAGGCTTGGCATCAGCATCTGATCCTTCAACTGCCATTTCATTCTCGCAATTCCCAGATTTAGCGTCGCTTCACATATAGGTAGTTGCACTCCCACATTGTAAATAGTTCTTTTTGATGCCAATTTTGTGATCACAAGCTGGAATCACAAGATTTACATCGCATCATAGGTTTGGGTCAGGAAGGATAACCCTTGATCAGCACATCAGGCCCACAACAGGCTAGTTAATTGAATGAGGTTTTGACTCAGTAGTGTTGGAGATCACGATTTTGGCTAATCATCCTTGAATGGGTGGCTGCCATTTTCACAGTGATTGGATTTTGTGTAGTTAGAAGATAAGATTGGAGAGACAGGCTTGCTTTTTTGGGCCTTTTTTTTTGGCTTGCCACTTGAGATAGCTTTGCATTGTAAACAATGAAATTACTTTGTATATTTGCAAGCTTAATTGGAGAATATTTTGACAGAGATTGCTGGTCATTTTGGTGTTGGAAATGGACTCTGAATCCTACAGTTGATTCTGCCTGCCTATTACTTGGGAAGCATTGGACAGGGATTTGGTTTACCCATGCTGCTCTCCAGGAGCGAACCATACAAAGTTTGTTTGATTGCAATATTTTGGCTGCAGGTGCTCTGTTGCAAGCTGCAGAGGAAGATATTGGGATCAGATTAATGATCTTACATGCACTTTTTGTTTGATTTTGCATTTTGAACAAGCAAACAATTCTCAGTGCCACCATTTGTTTTCAGGTAATGAGCTTTTACTTCACAGCTGGTTTTAATGGCCATGGTTTGTGTTGTTGATGACAGTCATGCATCCAGGGGTTAACACCACCTTGGCTGGCATTTTTGTGGCAGGAAAGTGGGAGCACTGTAGTTCAATCTTGGAGCTGAAAACATGTGTTTGCATATGGGCGATGCAGGGTGTAACCTAGTTTGACCTCGACAATAGATACACTGCTTGCCAAAGTCAAATTGGTTGGCAAAAGGCAGAATACTCATTTGGGTTTGGTTTCTGGTTGGTACAAAGTGTGTGATATTCCTTTGATTCCTGGCAGGTACTTTACATCCCAAGTCGGCAGTCAGTGTATGTATACTGATTGAAACTGTTTGTGCATTGGGGACAAGTTGACAGTGTTGATGTATTGATCTCATCACTTCCTGTGTAACATCTCATGGCAACACTACAGAAGCAGCAGCCTGACATTCCGATACTTTCTCTCCTTTTTTATGAAGTTGTGTCTAGGCTTGGCTCTGCTGTTTGTGGCATGCAGCAAGTCCACTCTGGTGACATGACTTCCTCTACTTTCAGACAGAGTCAACATTTGGAGTTTACAAGATGTGTGCTGTGTTTGTTGGGCTTCTTTGTTGCAAAACATTGGAGGGGGGTGGTGCACACATATGCTCTGGTCATACTAGAGACTTCTTCAATCATCCCTTGATGATTTATACCATAGTGACTTGCTTGCTGAAAATTGTGTGAATGTAGGTTTTTCCCCAAGTGGAAGTAGCACTTGGACTAATGTTTGAACACATCCCGTTGCACACGAATGAGAGAGAGATCATGCATGTGAGCTGATCATGGAATCAGCGCCCTCAGCAGTCATCTGTTGTCTCTTGAGGTTCAAAGACCAAGTTTGTTGTTGGGAAGTGACTTTGGAGTTGGTCCAGGTAATGCTTTTTGCATGGTCTGACTTGGTAAACTAAAGCAAATGGACCTCTAGACCTCCAGATCCAAACAAGAGGCTCTGCCCCTTATGGCAAGTTCAAACCAGCAACAGTGGTTTTTTTTGGGGGGTGCATTTCAACTCTTGTCTCAATAATAAAACAACCCAGTGCCCCCCATAGAAAGTTTTTCTTGGAAAAAATGGGCCAAAATTGCCATATGTCAGAGGAAAAATATTTTGAAATCTTCACATTTAGACAACAGGTTCCAGCTCTGACTTGTAGAAAATTTTGGCTAATTCCTGTAGCCAATTCTGGCTAATTCATCTTTTGGATGTTTGGCAGTGTGGCTTCATCACAAAATTGAGGGAAAAAAACATCCTATGGAGGAAAAGGATTCCAGATCTAAGTTGTAGCCAAATTTGGTTAATTCCACTTGTAGATGGTTGCCAGTAATTGCTACATCACAAAACTGAGAAAAAATCATATGGAAGAAAAAAAATTGTGAAATCTCCATATTTAGAGTTCCAGCTGTGACTCATAGCCAAATTTGGCTAATTCCTCTTGTGGATGATTGCCAGTGTGTACATTACAAAATTGAGGAAAAGCCCTATAAAGCGAAAAATTTCTTGAATCTTCATATTTAGACAATAAGGGTCCAGCTCTGATTTGTAACCAAATTTTGCCATATTCCTTAGCCAAATTTGGCTAATTCATTTTGTGGATGATAGCCAGTGTGGCTCCATCACAAAATTGACAAAAAAAACCGGATTAAAATAGGAAATGTGCTAGGAAGTTCCAAAATAATGACTTACAATTCACACTAACTCCTCAGACTAGACTGAAATATGATAACATTTTGGGGGGGGGGGGGTTGGGGGGCAGAGATTGGTTTGTAAAAATCACTTAGCACACAAATCAAACAATTATGGTGCATTCACACTTGATGTTTAAGTCAGTGTCAAATGAAAGTCTAGGTGGCATCCTAAGTGGCACCCAATGTTAAATGAGTGATAGCTTAATGTTAAGTGAATGCTAACTTACCGGAAGATGTTCATGGTAAGTAGGTGTAAGTCCTAAATGACTAGCATGGTGTTATGGAACCCAACACTAGCGTACATAACACCAAGTGTGAATGCACCTTTAGTGTCTAGAAGTAAGAAAATAATCTTACTAAAATGCCAGGCAAATACTTTGCATGGTTTCCTTGATTAAATGGCTAATAAGAAAATCAACAGCGTGAACTAAGAACATAATTAAACTAGGATAAATAAGTCCTCACTAATATGGAGCACACCTGAACTAAGGTGCATTCACACTTGGTGTTAGGTACTCTAAGGTTGAGTCCCCTACCACCATGCTAGCCATTTAGAACTTAAACTTAGTTGCCATGAAAATTTTATGTTAAGCTAACACTTAACAATGAGCTACGGCCCATTTAACATTGGGTGCCACCTAGGATGCCACCTAGATTTTCATTTAACACTGACTTAACATCAAGTGTTGAATCCACCACTAGGAAGAAATCTTTTCTCTTTCTTTTTTTTTCTCATTTAGTATCTAAAAAGTCTTTAGAATTGGGTTATCTATTAGAATGCAAGAATGACAATTAAAAAAAAAAAGAATAATAATAAATAAATAAATCTTCAACCACTCAAACATGATCTAACATAGATTTATTTTTATTTTATTTTTGGTTTTCTCTAAAGGAATTTATGCAAGAAGTTTTGAGTATTTTTAGTTCGTTTAAAACATAATCCAAAGAGATAATTAATTATGCAATTGATTTTGCATAGCAAAAAAAATTGTAGAAATATCCAACTAATTCATTTGCCATATCATAGATTTTAAATGGGAGGTGCAGATCATATTCCAAGTTGCCAAATTAGAAGAAAAACCCTGTAAAAAAAATAATCAAGAATTTGCCAAATTGGTTTTATCAGCTATATCTATTAGGGAGAGATTATTCAAAAGTGTAGTTTTTTTTTTTTTTTCCTCCTTTGGTCCAAATGACTACGGAACAATGTAATTTTCATTTGGTCCCAAAAATTCGACAAATTTTGCTTCTTTAAAAAAATAATTCACCAAATACCTTTTGTTAATATATTGATATTCATTATCCATGTTTAATAATAAGTTAATTTGTACTGTTTATTTGTACCTAATTCTTTTTAATTGGGAAGAAAGGCTGAGTTTATGAAATCCAATTTTTTTTTTTTTTCCTCGGGCTTTTTTTGCAAGTTGATATCATTAAAGGAGTTAAAGGTTTCTTGATTGGTCCGCAAATTCAACAAAGTCTCACATCCAACTCGCTACTTGATCCGCACATCCAATCACATCAAGTCAATTCCACATCGCTTCGTTCAACATGGTGATTTGTTTGGGATTTTTACGAGCCCAAAAGTTACTTAGCAAAAAGAGTGAACCAAAAAAAAGGGTAAGAAGATCGGTCAAGGATGCAAGGTAAAAAGCCTTGACCCCAGGGTATATAATACATATTATCTACGCTATACGTACATGTATACACGTACTTATGTATATACGTGTATGTATGTATGTATGTACGGTAGTAGATAGACTGGTCTAGGCAGAAACTATCATGGGCAGACATGAGATATTCTAAGACGGGTAGAGAGAAATCAGTGTTTCATGCTGCGACACGTCAGAAATTTGACTGCCCGGATAATAATGGCTTTCCTAGAAGTTAGAAATGGGCAGAGGACGGGCAGAGAAAACTAGGGGCAGGTGATTAATTCTTTTCTACTAAAGTAACCAAAAACCATCGGTACCGATATGATCTAGATTTCTTTAATGTTTAAAGGAAGGAATTCGTTGAAAGTGGGATTCGTAAAGATCTGTTCTGATCCTGGCATGTGATAAAAGTCAATGAGTAAGACAAAAGAAGAAATAGACGAAAAGATGGAAGCGACAGAAAAACTACGACTAAGACGAAGAAAAAGATGAATGAGACAATCGGTAGTACGTTGCGGGCAGCGGGTAGGGGAATTAAAAAAAACGCTAGGGTTTGTAGCAGCTCCTTCCTGCCTGCCTGCCTGCCTGTTGTTCAACAGGCGCTCACACTCTTTTTTGCAGAAGCGAAGAAGTCGCGCGCATCAGCACTTCCGGTTTCTGCTCTCTTGCATGGCAACAACGCGCATCCATGGCCGCCGCGATTTGTACTACTTAGCAAGTGACGCGCTTCTGCATCTATAAGAAAACGGCAGAAAAACCTACCCATCGCCTGTGCTTTCAGAATTATTTTTTTTTCCAGCTCTTCTCGTTGCGTATCTTAGGAGAACAGGACAGAAGAACGGCGAGACACTGCAGGCCCTTGTTTTCAATTAGTAGCAGGAGGAGCAGGAGAAGCACGACGAGGAGCAGCAGATTTGGATAGGTACGACAGGGAAAGAATTTCGCGGATTGGAAGCTTAAGGTTGGTACGTACAGACAGGAAAGAGCAGGAAGGAAACAAGGCTTTGCGGGAATCTAAAGGTATCGGAAATGCAAGATGATGGCAGGGGGTGTTTTTGGTGATGTGTTTGTGATCCTATTCCATGGTAGCAAGAAGAACAAAGCAGCAGATGATGATGCGGTAGTGTGTTGAGAAAAGAGAGAGGAAAAAAAAAAGAAAAGAAAGAAAGCGATGATGGGTGGTGGAGTGATGCTAGCATGTTTTGCTTAGAAGAAGAAGAAGAAGAAGTTGGGACGGGTTTGATGGTTGGTTGTTGGCAGGCAGACTAGTTGAAGGAGGAGGAGGAGCACTGGAGCTCTTGTAGGGGTTTCCGGACTAGTGGCGGAAAGGCAGGAAGCTCTCCTGTCCTGCTGCCTATGGCGGTGGAGATGATATCGGTGAAGAAATTGACGGAAAGTAGTGGCAAGTATGCGTTTGTGGTGGAGTGTCGGCCGTTGGATGGCAAACAACAGCAGCAACGGGAGGAGGTAACACGGAGCAGGAAGTTCGAGTGCAAGGGATGGGATGATCTAGAAGCGCAGAGCAAGACGCTGCGGTTTGTAATGGCGACGGATAGTTTGTCGGCGTTTCGAACGTTTCTGTTCAACGAGCCGCCCGGTGGTGGACTCGAGGAGGTGGTGGCACGAAGTGATGGATCAACGACAGTTGGATCCACGATTGGTCGGACGGAAGGAGGAGGAGGAGCAACTACAATCATGTCGCTGGGAGCATTTCCTGGTAAGACTGATTCCCAGGGGAGCATCCAAATCAACATCAGATCCTATGTATGTGTGAGGCAGAAGCAGCTCAGTGGTCCCAGGTATGCAGTGGCGCTGTGCCGCTTGGAGAACGGTCGGTTGCGAGCTATGTCATTCCATGAGCAACAAGGATCGTCTGTGGATGAGGAAGGGTTGAGGACAGGAGCAGAGGATCAAGCGGTTGATCGTGCAGTAATGTTTCTGAGGAGCATGGCCTTTGAGAGCTGGCGGAAACATGGGGGTATTGAAGCTCTTCTGCGGGAGCAGCAGCAGCAGCAACAGGCAAGTGCAACACTTGGTCGGAAACGAGGAAGGGAACGAGGGTTGAAGCATCCCTGCTCAGTTGTTGAGATGAAGCAAGGGAAAAAGGTGGACTGTCTGTGTGGCAAGAATCGTAGCCGCGGCTCGATGATAGCTTGTGAGCGCTGTGGAGCATTGGAACATGCTGAATGCCATGGGTTTCGCAGTGGCAAGCAGGTCATTATTCCCACTTCATGTTTCTTCTACCTTCGTCTCCTTCATTGAAAAAAAATAACTGGGAGAGCAACACCTGCCTGTTTCCATTCGGATTTCCATTCCTTTGTCCAGGAATATATGCGTTCTGTTTCTCGAAATTCTGCAGGCTTTTTACATCTGGACTTTTGGTTCTTTGAGGTCTTGTCAATTCCATCAGACAAGGTTTCTCGCTTGCTCATTTCCTGTGCTGCTAGGAGCAAGCTCCTCCTGTAAAGGAGCCAAAGAGGTGGCTGCTAATTTGCTGGTTCCACCGACCACAGAATCTCTCTTGTTTCCATGGGAAAATATATTTGGATGGCGAGTTGAATGGCCTTCAGATTTTGACAAAGAGTGTTGGGAAGATAGAAAAACAATTCTATAGTTTCCCTTTTGGGTGTTGTTGGAACAAGCTCATCAGCAAAAGGATGGGGCAGGCACACATGAAACTTTTGCACTGATGATTACAGGAAGGCATTGAGCCAGTGATGATGATAATGAAGCTTGGAAACTACCAAGGAGCTCCTTCTTTGTAAGGAGATGCCTTGGTTGGGTTTGGAAAGAAAGCAGGTAAAGAGGATCTGTAAAGGTAAGTTGAGATGCTGATAGAAAGATGCAGAAAAGAAAAGAAGAAAGAAAAAGAGTTGAAGCCTAAAGTCTCAGTTTGGTTTCTTATGTTGCAGATGCCAGCGGATTATGTTTGCTCAGCATGTCACAGAGCGCAGAGGGAGGAAGTTATTGTCATCAGATTGGAGGAACAGGTTAGTCCCAGGAATCTACGACCACAGCTGTGGTGAGACTCTGAGCGCGGTTTGTTTAACAGGACAATTGCAGGGAACACTCTCTGCAGTAATGGAGTCTAGTGTGCAGAAAGCTTCTGCAGGAAAACACCAATTTGGGGACAGGCACATATATTGAAATGGACAGGGATCAAGGTCTGCTTAGAAGTAGTGGAGACTTCTCCCCAGAAGCAGCCACACATGCATAATTACAGCTTCATTATCACAGTTCTTCTTTTGGGAACAAGAAGGAGCTTGATCCAGGACATCTGGTGTTTTTCCTCTTTGGTTTGCCCAATAGAAACAGTTGTGGAAAGAGGGTTTGTGGGATCAAATTGGTGGATTCATGGTTGTATGGACACCTTGCCTCTTTCTCAGATTCCTGAGAGCCAAAGCTGATTGTAGCTGGAACTGTCACAGCATCAATACAGTAGTGAGGGTTGCAGTTACAGGTGCCCTGTTGTGCCAGCTGCTTGACTTCGAGTTCAAAGGAGAGAACCTTGCATAGAGACATGTTAAGATGAAAACCGACAGCCAGAAGGTAATGGCCTCCAGATGCAGTCACTGGCTGGCTATTATCGGATGATGGCAAGAAGCTCCTTAGCTGCTATGGTAGATGTTAAATTCGACCATGGAAAATTGGCAACCTTGTGTGTATCATGGACTCATGTATTTTGCACTCTGGCAGGAAAATCTTTGGAGTGTGCAGCTAGACAATCTTTGGACTGATGAGAAAGTCAAAGAGAAGGAAGGCAGTGAGCCTGTCTGTTGCATTTGTGGATGTGAAGATAACGAAGATCTTGAAGCCCTGGTACTTGCAACTTGCCCTGGCTTGATGGAAACCTGGAAGATTGCATGCTAATTGTCTTTGCCAAGCATGCCATGATTCTGGCCTATACCTCCTCTGATGCTGGTGGTTGTGACTGAACTGTCAGAATGTAGACAGGAGCCTATTCTAGTTGTATATATGTGTTGCAGTGTGCAAGCTTGATTTGGATGTTGTTCTGTGCTGCTGATTGTGGATCATTCCAGCTGAATCACACATTTCATCTTGGCACTGAAGGTATAGCTTGTTTGGGTTCATATGGACAGAGTCAACCTTGTTTGTGCAATGGGCCATCTGCTGCTCATCCAAGCTGTGTGACAGCTGCAATAAGCGAAGCATCACAAAGGGGGCATCCTATGCAGGGTTCAGAATTAGCCGTTTGCCATATTTGTGGTGGTGCCAGTGGAAGTGTGACTGGGGCTACCTTAGGGTCAAAGGACATGGCATTGTTGAACAACAATTCTAGGAGTTCAAGACGGATGACCAAAGCTGATCAGTTCATTCGTGGAACAAAGAGATTGCGCAGTGCCCTTACCAATGGTGTTGTATCAACCAAATGTGAAATTGTGGAGCAGGGACCCACCAAAAGTAGCAAAGATGAAACGGATGGACAGGCAGTGCAACAATGTGGACCCAAGTCTGAGACACCAGTTGTAGATCAGAGCAAGGTTTGTATACCAACTTTCTGAGAACAAATCAGGAGCTGTCGCTCTCAGGCAGAGTTAATGCATAAGTTGAGTTGTGCATTGTATCCCTTGAAGCAGTTCTGCCTTTCCTGATATGTCACAGCATGCCCCCAAGTTTGTTTATTTCATTTGGGTTTCATTGTTTGTTCTTTAAAACTGGAGGTTTCTCATAGCTGGTTCCTTGTCCTGTTTGCAGTTGGAAGTGCCTCTTCTGGGTAGGCGCTTTAGTGATGCAGCAGCAACTGTTCCCATAAAGAAGCGCAGGATACAGTTGGAGGTTGCCCGTTCACCCTCACCACCCCTCAAAATGGCATCTCCAAGAGCCCACCTAGAGATGTCGACAGCCAAGGATAGATCTGAAGCCACTGCTAAACCAAAAGTGGCTCAGGATCTCAAAGATGCTGAAATAGTTGAGGAGGTACAACTGGAATCAAAGGGTCCGTCAAATGGGGACGCTGTTGCCAGTGATGTTAGATCTGGGGAATATGAAGCAGAAAGACACCATCTCAAAGTAGATGAGAGGGAAAATGTTCAAGATTCTCATTCCAGACACATCAATGATGATGAAGTCATGGGTGCCTGCAAAGTAATGGCCCCAGGAAACATTGTTGATTCAAAGGGAAAGATGACAGATGTAGGCCATGACATCATTAAGGTTGTGACTGAAGGTACTCAGTGCAGTATGTTGGATGACATGGATGATGACAGCGCTGGCAAGCTGAAAGAAAAATATGAGTCCAGCAAGAGAAATAGAGATGTTAATGACCAGTACATGTGTACTGCCAACAAGTTCACACAAGATGAAAGCAGTCAAGTGGTTTCAGCAGTAGATTTACAACAGCCAGAAGTTTTGACAGCTTTGGAAGGTGACACAGATGCCTGTAGTGGGGAAAGGCAAGCTAAGACTAGCAGTGGATGGGAGGTGCATGCTGATGGTCTATCACCTAGATCAAGACTGTCTGACACTAAGGATTTGGGATTAAAATTAGGGCAGGCAGTCCAGGAAGCTGCCAAAGGTGGTGACTTTTCTTGTAGTGATCCTTCTGTGGAGGGTTCTCATCGGGATGATAGGAATGGTCCCCTCCGTAATGACCTACGAGCTGATGAGGAAGGCTCTACTAGTATAGTTGCAACTGACAAGGATACTGATGTGGGTGGTGCTAGAGATGAGTGTGGCAATTTTCCTGAGAATGAATCAACAGTGAGTGAGCTTGAGAACACAATTACTGGCACTGTATCAACCTCTAGACAAAGCAGTCGAACTCGAGATGATCGTCTTCACTGGGATTTGAATATGGACTATGCAGAGTGGGAAAGGCCGACAGAGGAGGATATGACTTGTGATATGGAGTTGAAGTTCAGGGTCACAGCAGAAACTGTTGGAGAATCTAGGCAGGGCAATCAGGAAGTGCAAGGTGACCATCAAAGTGGTCACCTGGATGGCTGTGAGGACTTGGACCCTCTTCTTGAAAAAGGGAGGTCAGAGCAGTGGTGTGCTCCAGATACAACACAGGATGGTACTGGCACAAGTGATACAACTGCTTGTGCAGGAAGAGATGGAGAAGTTCTGGAAACTCAGGTCATTGGACATCATGCAGAGCAGTTGGCAGTCACAAAGGTGACTGGACAGCCTGGGGTTCATGGAGTGACTCTTAATAGTCCAGAAAATGTTTTACTGACAAAAACATCCGCTGAGGTGAACAGAGCTGAGGAGCTGGAAGAGAGGAAGGCTTCGGGCTTGGAAGCCAGCAGCTTTGCAAATGAAGAACCAGTTATGGGTGCAGGTACATTGGCTGACAATACAGATATCCCAAATTCTGCAGGAGCAGCTAAATATCAGGGAGGGAGAGTAACTGTTTGTCAGAAGGTGGATAATGATGTCTGCATGGAAACAAGTACCTCTCCCACTTATTCTGATAAGGAGTTTGCTAAGTCTGGTGGTTGTAGTAAAGAACCCTCACCTGATCTTGAGAAGGTGGGGCCTTCAGATGATGTGGTTATGGAGAGCAGAAGATTTTCAGATGGGGAAGGGTTGCCATCCTCTCCCCATGGAAGAACCTCTTCCTCAGCAGTTGAGGAGCTCGAGGCAGAGCATGTTGATTATGGTGACTCTGATTGTAGGGATGATTTTGAACCTGAGGCTGATGAGAGTCGGCATTTGAGTGGTATGCATGCTGAGAGCAGGTTGCAAGCTGTTGATGTGGCAGTAGAGGGTCCAGCAGATTTGTCAAGGGCTTCATTGGGACCAACAGCAAGGTCTCATGCTGCAGTTCCTGGAAGTCAAGGAGATGAAAAGAAATATAGCACAAAGCTAAATCCTGAAGGTGGTCTCTTGAGCAAGGTAGTGTGTGGGAGCAGCATGGATTGTAATGGCAGTAGCACACAAGGGTCAACTGCAGATGCAAATAGACTTTTTCCTACATCAGAACTGAAGATTCCCTCAAGATCATATGCAGATGAAACCCTGGCTTCAAATGGAGAGGTATGGACTGGGAATGGGCACTTCATTATGGGGTTGATTCTTTGCTGACATTGACTTCTGTATTTATTATTTAACAAGTGTTGGACGCAACTCAGGTTTTAAGCCTGTTTGCTGGTCTTTGATAGCCACCCTGATTAAGGTTTACTGAATTTGCTTGCCATTGTAAATTTAGCAGGAGCACCATGAAATCTACAATTGCAGCAGTGGTTGGGATAGAGGGAGGTCAATGGAGAGGTATGAGATGATGGACAACAAAGAGGATTGGCATGCCATCATGCATGAAGAAAAGATGATGGTAAAGTCAGAGATATCTGGTAGGTGTTCTGAAGTTCTTGGCCGAGTCAAATCATCAGGCTGGGATCAGCCACCTGACAGTTTTGAGAAAAAAGAATATGCTTTACAGGCAGTAAAAGAAGGTTCTGGGAGAGGTGGACGAGGTGAACCACAGTGGGCCAATCTCACAGGGCGGGGTGCAAGTATGAGCAGCAACAATAGCCGAATAATGACTAGCCAGTTCAGTGCAGGGCCTGGAAGGGGATCATTGGTGAGAAATGATCCACCAGCAGAAAGGGTGAGGTCAGACTCAGCATGGAGTCGGGATCATCAATTGCATAGTCGCAGGCAAGTTTCCTCAAGTGTTGTGATCTGTCAATGGTGGCAACTTCTTTCAACTGTGGATCTAGGTATGTTGCATTGTTTTCAAATTTTATCTGTGTGCTGTGAACAAAGCTGAAGGAAGATTTGTGCCTGTGCTTGCAGAGTGGATGATGGTTTTGAATTGGGTCCAAGGCATTTATCCCGTGAAATAGGACATGGTAGAGGAAGGCGAGGTTCTGTGGACTTGTCCAGTGGTCGAGGCAGACCTGACTCTTGGTTTGATAGTCCTAGTGGGCCTCCCACGCCTTGGAGAATGGGTCCAAATGGACATCTCTCTCCCCCAAGTCACTTTCCTGAACCAGGTTTCAGTCCTCGTGGGCCAACAAATGCAGCAGCAGTGGCTGCTGCAAAAGTAGAGAGCAGTGGTTTTGTTGTGGCTCCAGATGGCACGATCATTAAGGCAGGGGGCCCAGCTGCAGCCCCCATTCGAGGTGTGACACGGCCCTTCGGCCCAGCTGGTCGTGGAGGTCGTGCAAGCACTCTGTTCAGTATGGGAGGCAAGGAAGGTGGGGGACCCAATGTGGCTATGCATGGAGTAGGAGCCATGGGTCTTCGGGACAACATGAGAGGAGTCAGCATTGGTTTACGGGGCCGGAGGAGTATGGGCATAGGTTCAAGCATTGGCATGGGTGTTGGACCGGGAATAAGTGCAAATATGGCAGGAAGAGGCACTTCAGCTCGAGGTCGGGGCTTCAACAGGTTTGGTGGTCGTTTCACCTCTCAGGTAGAAGAACCAATGACAGAAAGTTCTTCAGATAGGCCAGGAAGTAGGCATGCTGATAAGTGGGGCCAGAGAGCTAGAAGTCCATCTCCCCCATCTGGTCGACACAGTAGAATCTCTCCTGTTCGGAGGCCACATTCTCACTCAAGGTCTAGATCTAGGTCTCCACATGTGCACATGTCACCCAAGCCTCTAACCAGTAGCATTGGGGACCCTTTTGTTCCTGTATCACCCCAGCCAAAAAAGCAGAGCGATTCACCCATCAGTGACCACAGGCCTCTTGAGAGTAAATCAAACACCTGGCCTGAAAGCCATTCAGAAAAGACAGATTCTCCCTTGGGCCAGTCAGTGCTACCTCCACCTAGATTACCCTTGCCACCACCCCCACCTCGCAGTCAGCGGTCGCCACCAGCTGGTCTGAAGCGGGTGAGTGATAAAAGAGAAACAGATCACCTTTGGGAACGAGAGAAAGACAGAGAACTGGATTGGGAACGGGAAAGACCTGTTCCTCACATGCGCACACCTCCCCACAGGACTTCCCCACATGTGGTGCATGGTTCAGCCTTAATGGATGACCGTGATCGGCAATTACTGGCAGGCATTTGCCATATATCGCCAACAGGTAGGCAGCACAAGCAAAATGCACTGTCAGGACCACAGTCTACTCAAGAACAATCTCCACATAGTTCTCGAGGAAGATCAGCAGACAGAGCCAGTGACTTGAGAAGATTGACAGGTGAAGAACCTGGAGAACGAGAAAGAGGTGCACATGGGACAAGAAGAGAAGAGTTATTGGGTAAAGGAGGGGAGCACAATGTAGAAACCTTAAGGGCTGGAAATGACAGAGATGCTAGAGATCGAAGAATAGGTGCAAGTGCTTGGAGAGATGGAGGAGAGCGTGATGATGAGGGATTGAGGGCAAAAGAGACCCACCAAAGTGGTAGAGATGGTGGAAAAATGGGAGGCAACTCAAAGTATACCATCAGTCGAGAGGGAGATGATGATGTAGCTCCAAGACGCCGCAGACCACCTCCTTGATTGATCGGCATCAGTAAATAGTTTGAAATGTCCTTATGACATAGCTTGTACTGCCAAAAAGACAGGTTGTTGATCAGACCTTTTAGGTATGGACAGGTGTTGCAGGTTTTTAAATTGTAGTTCTTGTAATGTTGGGTACATACTTCTTAGGATTTGGCACTGTCAGCTTTCTTTATTTTCAGGCAAATGACCAAATAGAAGCTTTAGGAGGCGACAACTGTGATATGCAGTTGGCTGCCTTCATGGGGAAAACATGATGGGAAGAAACAAGTTGCAATTCATTGTTGCAGAATTGACACTTCCACCCTGCTGATATCAAGGTACTGCTTGTCTGGTAAATTAAGGACTGCATTTACTGGGGAACTCCAGCTGTCAACATCAATCAGTTGTGTTGGCATGGCATTCTTAAATGTCTCTGCTCGGTTAGGATGATGTGAGAAGTCATATTACATAACATCATTCTCTTCTTAGCCCCCAAAGCCATGCAAGCTGACAAATGTAGTCCTTGCTACAGATTGGTGGAGCAAATCTTCTTTGGAAACTATTCAAGCATACCCATATCTTTCAACAGTAAGAAAGGCAAAATGCCATGTCCAAGGATAGATTGGTCCGCACTTTGTTAAGCATAGATTGTTGGCATTTTCCTATACCTGCCACACCTTGTCAACAAGTAAACCAATATTTGTAACGAAAAAACTTATCTCTTGTTGCATGCAGAAACAGAGAATTCCAGTTCTTCCCCTGGGTGCTCTATTCTCTCGGTCACTCTTGTGTGTCAGTTTTGATACACTCCACCTCAACATACCACAAACTAAATGTATTGCCAATTAGAAGTTTGAAAGCCTAGTCAGAGAAAGTGATACACTGCACTAACATTTTAGGTGCTACCTTAAGTTGAACTCAGGGATTGAGTAGGAAGTGGATGCTTCTTCAGAAGGAGGTTGTTCGCAGGATATTGCATGGCTCACGACATGCTTATCCTGAAGCAAGGATGGGGTGGTTTGTGTTTGAACTGCCTGCCCAATTTCAACAAGACAGTTTTTCAATAGGCTGTAGTTTGCAGCTTGCTTTGAAGCTGGCTTGCAGATTGTCAAATGAGTCACATTCTCAACCTTGTAATTATTGTTCCATGACAATTGTTGAGCTGAAGCATATGGTACCAAAACTGGTTCCTGCATAGACAAAGGTCAATTTGAAAAAATCAATGGAAGAAGAATGGTTTTCAAATTTGCCTGCAATCAAAGTATTGGTTGTTTCTTCACACCAACCAAGCAAACCCCAACCCCAATCCCCCACCCCCTTTTACTGCGGTAATGAAGTGAAGTTTGGTTAGTATTTTAAAATTGATCACAACCACACAACCACAAAAACAATTGTAGGCAATATTGCAAATGACAAGTGATGTAGAGACCAAGAATGGCACATATGGAGACCTTGCACCCAATTCCTTCTTGCATACATCCTTATAACCCATGATAAGGACTTTTGGAAATTTCAAAGCTGAAATAGAAATCATGCACACAGGTTTAGAAGCCAAAATGTTTTGTTGAAGAGGAGTTAAAATAGCTAAGGTTTCTAGATGAAATGCTTACCCCTGGTTCGAGAGGCAATCCTTCCCCAAATGCATAAATGTTAAGGCTGTCTGTAACTGTCAATCTGAAATCTACTAAAAGCTGCGCCATTTGTCGGTCAAATGATTTCACATTTTTCAAAAGGCCTGATTTCTTGATCTGACTCATGTTGGCAGTAATGATTTGTTTGCATCACCAAACCAAGTATTTTTTGAATGCTTCTTCACCACCAGCATGTGGTACACCATAAAAAATTGTCCCTTTCAAATCACTCAAAAACAATTTGCACCTTTCTTGCACTCACAGCTCCATATCACTCACATTGTGAGTTTGTTTTGCACATTTGTCAACCTCAACCACCAAGCTTTTGAGTACAAGACCTCCAAACCTATGACCAACCAATACAATTGGGGCTTCCCAATAGCTTTTATAATTTCTACACATAAATCATCACTACCATTAATTAATGATGACTTCATTTGCACCCCATGGGACTAGTTTTACATAACACTTGCAACCACCTTACTATGAACATTGTCCAAGTCAATCTCTTTCCAAATTAAATCATACAAGTTTACCAATGAAATCCTATAAAGCTTGTTATACAAAGGACTTGTAATTGGTATTGCCATATGGTGAAAGTTTTTGAAAATAGTATGTAACTACATGGATTAATCCCTATTGTATTATGATCTTGAAAGCAAGCATCCAACATTCTATTCACAAAAAATCATCACCACATAAACTTGTTGAAATTGGACTTTGGTTTAATATCTTTTAACTTCAACATCAACCATGCCCAATTTCATATTTCAAGGTTGAAGCATGAAATGAACAGATTCAAACATCAGTAGTGCATAGCAGTGCAGTCCAACAACTAGCCAATAGCCGCAGCCGCAACCGCAGATCAGCTGTGTCGCAACCCCACTTTGGCCAAGTGTGGGGGTGAAGCCCAACACTTGGAAAAGTTGGAGGTTGGGAGTCCTCTAGGACTCCCGAATGTTCAGAGCTCGACAGCAAGGGGCAAAACACCTCGCATTGGGGTGTTCTTGGTGTCATTAGAAAGCTCTTGAAACGTAGATATCGAAAATGCCCTCGCATTAGCAATTCGGACATCTGCAGCCCAAGTTATGGGCAAAAGAAGGGCCGGGAGTCAAACTGGCAGTTTGACTCCCGACCACTAAAAGTCGAGAATCGACCAGTTTGCGATGTCCGATTCGGGTGTACTACACGGCGTTGGAAAGATCTCGACGAGGGCTACAACTATGCTTCAGACCTCGTCGCGATCGGAGGTCAGAACGAGAAGATATGACCTCCCAAAGTCCCGGGACTCCAACCGGGACGATTTCGGGACAATTTCGGGACTCCAACTTGGGAGTCCCGGGAATTTGTGCCATTTGGATGTAGCCTCGGCGGCGAGCT
>Ga0116231_10000580_pt1 | contig 65875 bp, 39 predicted proteins | sample S1TSphgellanicum_2_FD_89695 | JGI IMG/M metagenome (GOLD analysis project Ga0116231, IMG submission 89695) | Host-associated microbial communities from peat moss isolated from Minnesota, USA - S1T2_Fd - Sphagnum magellanicum MG | ecosystem: Host-associated > Plants > Peat moss > Unclassified... | reverse complement strand
GGGGCCCGGGCCGCACCTTTTCGCTTTGGGGGGGCACCCTTTGCATGCCTTTCCCCGGCCGGGGGCTGCTTCCAGCCGGGCCGCCCAAACAAGGTCCGGGGGGGGGGGGGGGGGGGGGGGGTGGTTCCTTACCCATGCTTCCCACAGTTCTTTCCTCCCATCTACTTCACCTAGGAAATAAGAGTCAAAGTAGCATGGGCGGTTTTGGGGCGCGTCCAGATGCTTTCCCCATACCGAAATGACAAGCGGAGAGTGGTCTGAGAGCTTCCTTACCGAGGCTGCTGCCTCAATTCGCCCTCCTCTCTCCTCCACGGATTAGGTGACCAAGAACTTGTCAATCCGAGACAATTCTGAGGACGCCCTTGGGCGTCCATTATCAAAGGTGAACTCCTTCTTGGAGAGCTTTCTGAAGCTATAGAGGCGCCAGGCATCGGACAACCCATACTTGAGTGTCATTGAGTGCCAAGCGGAGGCTTCCCTCCTATTCATTTGCCTTAGGTCGGCGGTGCTTCGGCCGGCCATCATTTCCTGATGATTAAAGTCCCCTCCCAGTATAACGTGATCCGTGCTGAAGTTGGCCTGGCTCACCTTTTTCCATAGGTGAGTTCGATCAGTTGAGTGAAGGGCTGCATAGATGTTAATTATGGTTAGCGCTCCTTCTCCAGGAGGTTAAAGGGTGACAAACTGGGCTTGACCCTCGACCAGAGTACCATGGTCTGTGATGAGCGGAGAGATTGTTTTGTCCACCAGAATTGTCATTCCAGCACTTATTCTCTGAGAGGGCCCCACTAGGACGCCCTCATTCCAAAATGATTCACCTTGCTAGAATTCGACCCCTCTAGCTGGGTCCCAGGCGTCCACCTTTCCAAGGTGGTGTTCTTGAAGTAAGATGACTTGAGGTGGGGTCGGAAGTGAAACAAGCCAGGCCTTCACCTGTTTTGGTTTGGTCTTTTTGACCTTCATGCCCCTCACATTGAGGGAGACCACTGTGAGGGTCTTCTCAAACATCAGTTAATTTGTTGCGGACAACCGGTGGGTTGAGCGATCCCGAGGGTTTAGTGGTGGCTCCAGCCACGAACTTGCCTACTTGCCGATCTTCCAAGAGTTCTCCTTGGGCTAGGTTTAGGCTGCTTGTCTCTTGGTTCATCAGGATTGTCATATCCAATCTCGTGAACCTTTTCTTTTTCTTAGTGGCCTAAGGGGAGGCCCTTAAGCTGGCCCATCTATTTTTGAGGGCCTGGAGGGTCGAATCCTCGTCGCCCGACCTCATTAGGAGGTTGTGTGCTAGGGCGGCAAAGGCAACTTCATTGTCCAGATTGAGAGTTTGCTCCAGCACCTTCCAATGAAGGTGCTTCCTTTTCTGAACGCTCACCCCTTTGGCCCCCGTGTGAATGTGAACGAAGATGGTGCATTCCATCCCCCCCCTGCTTAGCACTTCTTGCCAAGACCATTCCAACTAAGGCCTTTCGCTGATGGTCTTTGAGGGCTTTGTGGCATGTGATTATGGTGGGACAAAATGCCTCTAGTTGGTGTAAGTCCAACAAACTTACTAGCAACTTTGGTTTTGCTAGGATTATTTGTCAATTCGTCACAGAGATGTTCATGGGGGATTACTTAAATAGGGGCTAATTAGGTTAGGGCCTACCTAGCTCGCTACCTACCTATGGCCTATTTACTTAACTATGGATTAATGTTAGTTAAAGTCTTGTCTTTTGCAACCACTAGTTTGCAATTAGATGCACCTAATGGTTGCATGAGACTATAAGTAGTTGTTTTTGTAACTTTATTCAATTTTGGACAATCCTTGGTCATCTCTACAACTAGGTTCCAACTAATATCATCATCATCATCCTTTCAAATAAATGATTTCTATGGCACTATATATACCATAATCACATTGGTGACAATAACAATTACAAACACGATGATGTGGATATCTACATGTACATTGTACAATGTGGATGCTAGGTAGCTAAGTAGTTGCCACCTAGGCCTAGCCTATGTGCCACATGACCTAGGTTTAAGCATAGCCTAGGTGCTATCTATGTTAGATGCCACATAGCAAAGGTTGTCACATGTCACATAGTGGATCATAGTTTAGTTGTCACATGTTAGAATTTTATTGGTTCACATTCTAGTCACATTATAATTATAACCTAATGTTCAAATATGTGTATATGATGGACGTATGTGTATTCTATGATGAAAAACTTCATCCATATTTTGGGACTAGTTGTCAATGGTGACTTGTTTCCTATTATGTGTAGTCGCATTTATACATACCATTAAAAATCATCACCATTGCTTAATTTTATTTATTTTGAATTGTAAAAAAAGAAAAGAACTCAACATATGGATTTTTTTAATACAATAACATTTGCAATGTATTGATATACATATCAACCTAATGAACCAAAAACAAAATTAAACATTTTTTATACTATGTAATTAATGCTTTTAAGCAATAATTAAGTAGTAAAAATATAGAAAACAAATTTTGATTTTTTTAAAATGACATACATTTGTCCAATTTCTTTAATATAAACCTCAACATGATAGTATTAACAAAACTTTGAAGATTTTTATTTTTTAAATAATGTGTTTAAAAGATTTCAAGCATATTTTTGTAGAATAGTGAAAAAGCACAAAATCTAAAGGGTGAGTGTGGCTCCATAGTAGAGTGGTTGGATCTTACTAGAATTTTTTTCAATCGTAAATGTTGCTTACAATTAAAGATTAGTTGTAGATATGACCAATTGCAAATCCTTGTTTTTCTTTTAGTTTACTTACCTACCCATGGCTTACCTACCTACCTAGGACATGCACAATGAAAAGCTTACATAGGAGATTAAACCTAAGGCCTACCTTGGTTAACCAATACCTAGGGGTTATTGAAGAAGCTATATAAGGCTTACAATATTGGGAGCTATAATAAAACTTCGTAGATTAGGACTTATTTAAAAGGGTTATGTAAATAACCTAGGGGGCTAAAATCAAAGAATACCTAGAGGTCACCTAAGGGCCTCTTTACATTAATGGTGAAAACACAAGTAAATGGATAATTTAGAGTATCATAGTTATAGTTTTTTTAGATTGTAAATGAACTTTAAATGTAAAATCATATTTGACATTAACATTGTCGCTTTTTTAAATATTCATATTGTAATAGATTTTATGTCTAAAAATATGGATGAGTTTTAAGAAAAAAGTGAAATCATAATGAACTTTTGAAATAATGACATTGTTTTTGTCACACATTTAATTTATGATGTCATTATTAAATTAAATTGTGATGCATTGGGGCATCTTTGAATGTTTTTATAACAAGTTGTAAAAGATTTCATTCAAAATTTCATTTGCATGCAAAAGAACTATTTTTGGGCAAAAGGATTTGTATTCTTTGTCTAATGTAACTTCATGTTGACTCCTTTTATTTATATTACACCCCACATCAAATGAGGGTTGTAAAATTAAAATACATTAAAATTGTCCCAATAAAAGAATTTTTTATTTTTGAAATTAATTTACAAGAAATTACTTCATTTTACTCATTGAAAGTCCATTTCACATTCAAAATCCATATCTTTCACATGAAATTTTTGACCAATCACATGTCTACTTAGACTTGAAGGGTGATTTACCAATATTTTAACCATAACCATAGGGGGGTGCACATTGGATAACATAGTTTGTTAAATGTCACAAATCTACAATAGTCTATAATAATATAAAATATTTTGAACATTCAAACATTGTCACAAAAGGAGGCCCACCAAACAAGTCACCTTGACTTGTGCCTACAAACAAAAGGATGGCACACAAATTTTTAAATGGCGAATGATGATTCGAAACCAAAGGAGGTTGAAAGGCATAAAATGAATGAACAAAAGGGAAAGCCAAAACAATTGGCTTTGGCTGCTTGAAACTCCTAGAAGATGGTTTTATGCGAGATGGTTGAAGGCTTTCATTACATCCATTTGGAGCACCAATTAGTTGGGGTGGACATCTAAAGTGGCTCAAATACCAAATGGACCATTGTTTCACAATCACCCTTTAATTGCCATGCTAAATTCATGTAGTGATAGGTGAGAAGAGAATGTGTCGTGAAATTGTAAACATAAAGCTTTATTCACTTATCAATAAAGTGCTTCACCCATTGTGATTGGTCCAATGCCATTTGAGAGCTTTGCCAAAGCCAAAAGTTTAACAACACCAAAAATGTGGGCCAAGGATTGTAAGATGCAACTAGTGGCCACATGGGAACTCCATTGATGGAATTGAATGAAAACATTAGTAGAATCCTATTAAACAAAACTATCGCAAGCACACACATCCAAAAAAAATGTTATGTTTAAAGTTCATCCCCATCCCTAGATAAAAATTGTTGAAGGTGCGCCCTAATTTCCCTTTGCCTAATTGGTTCACCTCAAGGGGGGAAGGACAAGACACCACTAAGAAAACAACAAAAATAAATGTCAATCAATCACATCAAATAAGTCTTGGGTAAACTGATTTAGAAGAAAGTAATAAACAATCTAGACTTTTCAATGTAAAATAAAAAAGATGCACACACACAAATGAGGTCAAGGAACACCTAAATGAAATTTACAAAAGAGATTCAAAGCAAAAATCGAAACTCAAGTTGCCATAGGGAAAGAAAGGTGACCAAAGAGTTGGAAAAACTATTTTAAAACAAAGTTTTAAAAACCTAACAATACCTCTCTAATGATAGATCATGCCATGCTGAGAATACAAAACACCACAACCAAAACAAAGGATGTCATGTTGAGCCACATTCCTACCCCTGAGGGATGAGGAAGGATCACAAAGGCTATGAACCTGAAGAACAATGCTTGAAATCAAAATTGGAGGAGGCCTAAGAATTGAAAGGAGCAAGGCCTCCATCAAAAAGCCTGCTACTTTATGCCAACGCTTAAACCCCCACACAAATAACAAAGGAAAAAATATTGGCATAAAAACCCACCAAAGGCAACCTCACCCTTTGAATTTTTTATAAAAAAATTAAAAGAAAACCCATAAAGGAGAGAGAAAGAAATAGAAGAAAATAAATGAATCGGAAGTTAGCATCAACCAAAATGAGTTGAAAAAAACAGAGAAGAAAAAAAAAAACAAAAGAAAAAAGATGAAATAGAAGCAATTAAAAAACCAACTTTGAAGAAAAGAAATATAGATGAGAAAAAGAAATAAAAGAAATAGAGGGTAGAAAATTTTTAGTTAATAAAACTAATAAATAAATAATAAAAAATACCAAACTGAGTAAAAGAAACAAAGGTTAAGGAAACCAAATTAGGCAAAAGAAGCATAGATGAGTAAAGGAAAGAAACAAGGGTAAAGAAACCAATTTGTGTGAAAGAAATAGACAGATGGGGGAGTAGGTGAATGGAACAGACTGAGGCGGGAACGACAGCGGGGAAACAGAGTGGTCGTGGGCGTCTGCGCAGCGACGAGAGAGAGAGAGCGAGCGAGCGAGCGAGCAGGACAAAGCACAAAGCTATGGCGGTTGTGGCCAAAGCTGTGCCCGTTGTCGCAGGTACATCATTTCCTCTTCTTCCTGCCTGTCGTGCTCCATCGTCGCATTCCATGCTTCGCCAATCCCTTGCTTACAAGCAGCTCGCATCCCGTGTTCTCTTACTCCCTCCCCCTGCCATCTACATCATGTAGCGCATATAAAACGTGCAAGGAGAGCACTCAAAACGTTGGACGCACTGTTTTATGAATGGTGCTATCAACTACTAGAAGTGATCATCACGCTCCATACACCAAAGCTCCTGACGAATGATTCTAATCCCAGAATTTCGGCTCTGGCCACGAGAAATAGCTCAATCATACAGGCTTCAGGACGGACCAGAATTACTTTCGAGCTCACAAAGAACAAATAGTCAAAAGGCGAACATCTTTTGGAAGCTTGTACTCTGTTCCACCTAAGCTTTTATTAGGCCATGCCTGTGGGCAAGATTGCACATTCACTTGGGTCGATAACCATGTATATAGACCTTTAGGGACATTTTGCCACCATTTTGATGGCATCCAAACCAACTACAAGACAGAAGAAAGATGTTTGGTCCAGATCATGTCTTTGTGGCCTCCAGTACGCCAAAGTTGCTCTTCCTTAGAATGGTATGAATGGATTGTTCTGAAATTACTAGTCAGCTTCAACACATGGATCTTTGGCTTTGGTTTTGCTTGATTAAGTGGGAAAAGAAGAATCCAGAAATTAGGGCAGTTCAAGGTTCCATTATATCTTGGCGCAATAATCTATCATCTCAGGAATTGATTATCTGAAATCTCCATGTGGTTGCATATGATTCAATTGATTATTGAATATCAATGATTCAAAGGTCTCTCTTTGTCACCCCCCAAGTGAGAGGATTCAATAAACAACTAAACAATCAAGAGATAAGTGGGAAAACCATTGTGAAGCATTCAAAGTTTCACCCTTGATGATCACATAATCAACACTTTAAATCAATGATTATTTGAACAAGAAAATCAAACATTGAACCCACATATTATTATTAGTTATGAAGCTGTAGAATTTTTCATGGAAGTTCTTTGGAGAATTACATCAAAGGTTCCAAACTTTCAATATATTGGGAACTTTGTCTGCATGATTAATTGTACTTTCATAATTGTCTTCCATTTTGCGATATAATTTCTCTATTTTGTATGGTCCGGTACACTAGATGGAAGTACCAATGTTAGAATTGTTATTAATCAAAATCCAAATCTACTTTCTCTGTGTGAACCACTTCCACTTCAATACACCTTCATGTTTGCTTGTCCATTTGACTAAAAATATTTCAACATGGTTCCCAAATAGTAGCTGTATTTTTGCCCTTGGGACTAAACACAATACATGAATTTTTTGGTTTACACAAATGTTGGGAAGTTCCTTGAATGCCAATTTCGGATATGATAATTACTAACTCAAAACCAAACTAATTTTTTTTTGTCAGAACCAAAACTAGAACCAGAACCAAAACAGTCTCCAAATTGAGAATCCAAATCCAAATTGGATAAATGTTTGAAGTTAGAATTGGAAGTGGGATAAAATAAGCATTGAACTGGACCCAGAACAAAGAATCATCCCTCAACAACCTTATCTATGCCTCCACAACTTAGATAGAACCTTAATCATGTCCTATAAGGCTTAACCTCACTTCCTGACAATTGATTATGAACTACCAAAATCATTTGTCAGATAACCAGAAACTAGGAGAGGGGAGAAACATTCATGCACAAAAACCAACACTGGATTCTTCTTGCTAGAAAATGCAGATCACCATGCAATCCTTTCTGTTCATTTTTTCAAAACTGAAACCGGTACCAAAACTGGTTCCAATTTACTCTGAAAGTCTGGAACTCAGCAAAGGTTCTTGGAAAAAGAAAGAACCATCCAAGAGTAAGTTCACAGTTATCAGCCTAAGCACCTCCTGCCAGACTACTTTAAGAAGATTTGAACAGAACTCAATGAACACATGTTCAAACCATTGTATACAACATATTACCACTCAAGCCAACATAACAGATGTGACTCAAGGCCGTAATTGGCACATATATATTCTATATGAAATTCAATACACATAAGAATATTTAAGTTTGAAGCAAGTAATTACCAAATTTGCAGCCAATTAAAAACTGCACTTATTTGACCATGTGTATTGAGTATTTGGGGGAAATTCCAATGTGTGAGTAAAAATATAGAGTGCTATATATTGATTGTTGGGTAATTTTTATAATTTAATTAATTTTATATTAGGGTTACATTTATTATGAAATTCAAAATATAATTAATATAGAGTTTTTTTTTTGAAATTGAAAAAAATTCATTAGTTGATAGGTTTAATTAGTAAGCTAATAAATTAATTAATTGTACTAAATGAAGTCATAATGGAATAGAACATTAGGACAAAAAGATGGTATTTGAGTTTAGATAGATTTAGAGGTAATGAAGATCAGGTAAAACTATACATGTGGATTATATTAATGAAATGTATAGAAAATCATGACCTCTCTTGAAACTCATGAGCTCTTGTATTTTTTCATCCCAAAATTTCATTTGTAAGTTGAAAAAAATAATTCCAAGGTAACCTAAACCTTTCTAGCTTTGGGATTACTAAAACTAAAAATTTAAATGAATATAAGATATTAAAGCTGAATGCAAAAAAAAAAAAAAAAACATTGCTTCACCTAATACTTGTCTAAACAAATACTTGTTTGATACAAGTAGTTTGAAATTTTCACACTATGGACCTAGTAGAGGTGTTCACAATTTTCTTGAAAGCCATTTAGTTTAATGCACTATGAATTAATCTCTCAATTTTTTATTTGTTTGTCTTGGAATGAAAATATTTTGATTTGCAGATTTAAGAAGGGAAATGGAGATTCTACAGGACACCTAACTCATAGTTACCGAAAACCAAGTATGATTTTTTGGAAAATGTTAGAAATATAGGGGGGAATGATTTTTTTAAAATAAAAAAGAACAACTTGATGATTGTTTCCCAAAATCGAAAACTGTCAAATTTACACTAGAGAAACAAATTATTACCAATTTTTGGGGGAAAAAACAACAAAATTTGTCAGAAGAAAAACATTGAGTATGATACGTTAGATCACTAGGTTGACATAGGTGTCTCTGGGAAGACACATCACATTCTCCTAACCACCTGGCACCTAGAGTTAGTGGAGCTAATTTAGGGTTAAGTTTGGACTTGACATATACATAAGCTGACCCTCTACGTATGCATATAAAACACGTACTCAAAGAGGGCGTGCCATGCTAGGCAGGAAGCTAAGTTCCAAAAATGTTTGATAATCAACAAAGATATCCAGCAGCTATTTCCCCTCAGGTGGGATCTACACTCCACAGAGCGCTTTGAAATTAAACTGGGCGGCACATAGATCTAGAGACCCCTATGACACAACTATAACAAACGTGCAAGCTAGACTAGAACCAACAATGCAAAAGACATGCAGTTGTAGAATGAGAGAACTAATTAGTCTCAGGGACACTGAAATTACTGAGCACAAGTTTACATAGATATCATGGACCGTGTGTTACTTGAGCTACTGTGGAAGTTGTAAAGATTGTCACATAATCCAATTTAGTACAAATCCTTCAACATCACTATATAATACTTGTTGTGAATGATTAATCGAGCAACTAGAGCAATGCCGTAACTCATGAAATCAAAAATAATTACATTCAGTTTGATCCCAATTTGTACAAAATTTACATTCAAATGAACAGATTGATGTGGGCTTTGGGATGATGCGCATCTATCTAGACAGTATCCTAAACCATTTATCAGTTCACAGGAGTAGATCTAGTTCAGCAACTACTGATCAACATCGTCTGCACGGGTCCCCAGATCGCCAAACATCGATTGCTTCTAGATAGGTCCACGATTACCTACTATGAAGCATTGATCGGTTCCTAGGAGTAGATCTAGATCAGCTGTCGATCAAGATCGTTTGCATGGGTCCCTGAATCACCAAACATCGATAGTTTGTATTATACAAGGGTGCAACATGATAATAGGAGCCAAGCCAAGTGTAACAAGTGCTTTGGCATTAAGGCTCTTGGGTCAAATTTTGTACAAATGTTTCAAGTCATTCAAAATGCAAAGTCTGATCAACGTCTGCATTGGTCCTTGGATCACCAACATTAGTCATACATACAGGCACTAGGGTGATGAAGCGTCGATTAGTTCCGTGAGTAGTGTTATGATTTCCACGCTGCCGGGTCCTCGCGAGATCACCAACATCAACAGTGGATCACGTCCTACTGGGCCTGCAGACTGATATATTATACAGTATTACGGCTAATGTGCATTGCCAGATGCTGCATGTAGTAATTTCTTGCAATCTTCCAGATCTTGCAAAACAAGATGTAGCTGATGACTAGTAGAACAGCAGCACTCAAGTAGAAGAAGAAAGAAAGGAAGAGAATTTGATCCACGCGTGGTCTCTGACCCGGAGCAAGAACTGCAAAACCTGCAGCCATGAACGCCAAACACATGCTCAAAACAGACAAGTACAAAAGCAAATAAAGCCCGTAGCTGATTCGGTTTAGAGTGGTGCGTTCCAGTATGAAATGCACTGAACGACCGTCACGTTGTTTGTTGTTCATGAAGATCAAAGCTCCGGCAACGGCAAACAAAGCTCCCATGGCGTAAAAGAAAGCTAGCCCATTGAAGAAGAAGAACTTGACCGCATAGGCATTGCTCCCGTCCGCAAAGCTTTCGAATGTGCCAGGTGGGACGGCCGGTGCTTGCACCGGGTAGTTGTAGTCTGGAGTGTACCCTAACGGGGGTTGAAGCCAACCCATATACGCGACACCGGAGATGAGCGTTCCTCCCACGAGAGTGCAATTTGCAGTGTTCTTGAACCCATCGTACAATCTCTTCTGTTGATGCATAACATCACGTCTGTCCAGCAAGAGGTTGCAGATACAAGAACTCGAGGACTCGTTCGCGAGCTGAACTGCGTACTCCAGAGGCGTTTTGCCAGCTTTGTCAGGATGTGTAGCCCGAAGACGCCATCCCTTTTCTGCACGGAACAGTGCCTTGACAGCGTGGATGTGAGCTTTGATTACAGCTCGGTGCAGTGGAGTTTGTCTCAATGAATTCAGAGCATTCGCATCTCCTGGTCGCCATCTCAGAATGAGAGGAATCAACTGCGTGTGCAGATCCCCCCCCAACCCTGCAGCCTCGTGGACGAGCGTCCCATCCACAGACCTCGACAAGTTGTGGGCGTAGAGTTTCTCAAGCTCTTTCAAGAGCAACTCTGCTATCTCCTTGTGGATTTTGTCATCTGTGGTGAGGCTCAACAGCTTGACGAACAGCTCGAATTTCCTTTCTTCCGATCCATGAACCCTCATCTCCTTGCTTCCCAGCACCTTTTCCAACAGAAGCTTCACAACCAGCTTGCAGGAAAGACCATTCTTCACTGCATGCTGTAACGGTGTGACTCCTAGATTGTCTTTAGCATGTGGAAGAATTCCAGGCTGTTGCAAGAGCAGTTCCACTGATTTTTCGTGCCGTCCTTGAGCAGCAAAGTGCAGAGCAGTACAACCTCTACTGTCTTGAGCATTGATGCTGCTGATCTGGCCTGTGCTGCAACTCGAGTTCAGCAGCAACTTCAATGCCTCCCGGTGACCCATCTTGGCGGCGAAGTGTAAGAGGGTCATGGCCCCATTCCTGGACGCCGGAGGCTCAACTTTCGTAACTGGAAAAAGGCGTTCGGAGACATTTGGAGCTCCAGAAATCATGCGTACCTCAGCACCCAGACGCCGCCGAGCTTTGTTGCAGATCATACTAGGTGCCTTGATGTTGACATCGACGCCAGGCATGCCGAGAAGCAAAGAAATCACAAGTCTGTGATCGTGAAGGACAGCCAAATGCAAAGGCGTGAAGCCATGAACGTCGACGGCATTGACCTCGAAGGTGTTGGGCGAGTAGTTTGCAAGCTCCTCAATCATTTGCCCATGTCCATTCTCGGCTGCGTAATGAAGAGGCGTGCGTTGGAGAACATCTCTAGCAAATTCACATCCCGCCGGCTGCGGCTGCTGCAATCCTGATGAACTCCGGCGTTTCTGCTCCGCCAACAGTATCTTTACAACTTCGCACCTGTCTTGGACCGATCCTCGGCTGGAGCGCAAGGAAGCGCTGGAAGTCTGGTCCCGACCTTCCATGACAAGGTGAAACGCGGTGAACTCATCCGTCGTCACGGCGTTCAGCGTCAGTCTGGTATCCTGCAAAAGGAGAGCTACCACATGAGTGTAGCCCAACCTGGCAGCCAAATGCAGCGGTGTCAAGTCGAACAACGCGGTGGCATTCACGTCCAGTTCTTGTCTCTCCAGGAGCAACGCCACAACTTTCTCGCAGTTTCTGGTACATGCTGCCAGATGCAAGGGTGTTCGCCCTTCCCGGTCACGCGCGTTCACGTCTATTCCTGGTCGCTGTAACAAACTGCGAACCGTCACCTCCATACTGTCGACATGAGGTCCATACCGCAGAGCACGATGGAGATCATCATTTTGCAAGAGTATTGGGCTTGGAGCTGCATGCAACTGCAGCGACCTGCAAGAGCAGTCGCATGCATCTGCAGGACACCCATCTATCGTACTAGTACAATTGCAATTCTTTCGACTATTCATTGGGGAAGATCATGAACTGCACCACCCTGCTCCTGCAGCTGCGCTCTTGTTGCCTTGAACTACTACTACTATTTTGCAGAAATAGTCCGCCGTTTGTCAGTGGGACTGAACCTCGAATAAATCTTGGGTACTTTCACTGATGAACACGACCATGGAATGTATAATAAAGCTATTGCAAGGGACCGATCAGCACAAGAGCTCATTGAAGTTTGTTGCTGCAAGGAGCTGCTTGGACGTCTCATAGATCTATATATACAAGGAGCTCTTGGATGATGCCCTTGTGGGAAGATTGTCTAGCTTTACTCCAAGAAGAATAGACTTAAAAACGCAAGTAACAAGGAATTGTGCAACACTGGGAGTTTTGCAACATACCCCTAGAGCGGGCCTCAAAGTGAAAGATCAATTATGCCATCTAGAAAGGTACAGTGAACCAACATCAAAGGGGGAGTTGCTAATTTTTCCCTGGTTGGAAAGCACCTATTGGGGGAAAAGAATGAAATTTTCCTGTGACATTTCTAATAGGGATAACTGAGAACTTTAGACCACATCGCACACAGGGAATTGTACGAAAACTTCTTGTGTGCGCTGGTATGAACGAGATCAGCAGCTAGTCACTACTCGATTCAACAGCACTGATCGGTACTCGAGATTGTAGTCTATCAGAAGGAAAAAAACACACACAGAGATGTGACCGACCAAGCTGCAGTTGCAGAGAAATATTAACCAAGAGTACTACTTCGTCGACTCGATCAGTTGTAAAGCAGACAGATGATTCTCATGACCAACCTACTGCACTAGCTGTATGATGCATTCCTCAAAAAAGACTTGAGAAACAAAAGAAGAAGAAGATTCGTAATTCAGTCGATCAGAGCTGCAGCTGCACATGAGATTTATATGCACTCCATCGATACGCCGCGAGCTCGCACAGTACGCGGATTCGTCAACGGATATTTCTGCAACCAAGATCATCGCAAATCAGATCACCAAAGCTTGATTGTTTGGCAACAGCTAGCAGACTTGTGTTTCCTTAACACAAATTTACAAATCGAGCATGGATCCAAAAACCAAAGAAATGGGTTCTAAGTACGACGACGACGACGACGGACTTCATATCCGATTGCAACAGAGACTTGAAGAACTAAGTAGACTGTTTAACTGCAACAACAACATTCAACAAAGGAAATTCTTCCGTGTTGCAAAGAAGAAGCTGATTTCTGCTCCAGCTCAAACAGCAAAGCTATTTGTGGGCTTGGAGCAAACATCAGGCTCCTTTCTCAAACGATTATCTATCGATCCAACACTGCTCGAGACTGCGAAGAAGAAGGAAGTCTTCGACGACACGGGGACGACACAAACCAAAGCAAGTGCAAATGCGAAAAAACAGGGGGGCGAAAAACACCAAAGGCAACAACAGCATGAAGAGAGGTTTCGTACCAAAAGATGGAGAGCCAAAACTTGCAAACCAAAGGGGGTCGCAGATTAGCTTGTTCCTAGCCTCTTTTGTGGGTGTCTTCGGGCCTTTCTATTTCTTCCTTCTTATAGATTCTCACTACTTACCCTATTCTGATTCTCTTATTACAACAAAATTTTGCCAAGTTTGCATCACAAATTTTTCTGTACTACGTACTACAGCGCGGTACCCTACCGTGGTACCCTTACCGACTGATTGTCGGACATTTCCGCGTTGATGTAGTCCTCCACTAAGTACGCGTATGTTCATTTTTGATGTGTAAATTTTCCTATTTCAGTGAAGACTTGGTCAGAATGATTCGTCCGTCAAACCCCCAAGTAAACCTCCTTCACCCGCCTCCTCTCCCACCCCCAAGACCCACGCCCCCCCTCCACTCCCCCAAGAAAAAAGCTAGGTAATTTGTTTACTTAATTGCCCAAGAAAATACATGGAAACTTTGTACTGGAATATTTATGGGATTTTTTACAAACTACTTTATCTTCTTCCTCATCTATATTAGTGTGACCTGTGCCGTTGGCCCAAGTGTGAATTCATCCACGTCCTCAACTGATTTTTCCTTTCAAAACCTGATTTTTTAGAATTTATTTGAATTTTCAGTCACAGAAATCGCTTAAAAGTTAATATCTCCCACATTCTGAATCCAATATCTTTTGGGTTCTTGAAAAGAACATGACTATGTGTTCTCCTTGCATAACAACAATGCAATTGTGTAGGATGAGGCTATATTGGTGCCACTGAAGTTTGATGAGGACTACAACATTCTGTGTAAAACATGAGGGGAAACTTAAACAATTGTCAATTACAAGGTGTAAGAGAAGGAGGGTTCTTAGACCTAAATAAGCATAATTTTTTTCTCACTCTTAAGGACTAGGAGTAAGATCTTTCCTCTTTTCTTTTCTAGAAGAGATATTTATGCATATAAGGTGCCCATCAAATATACCAAGAAATTTCTCCAAATGCTTTACCTTGATAAGGCCAATTGCAAAGAAATGCGTCTTCAGTGAGAAGTGGATTTTTGAAGTTTGCTGACCTGTCCCTTCCATTTTCTCACAAATTATTACTTCCAAAGTACAGTTGTTGACGCTAACTGATGTCACAGTAGCCCCTTTACAAGGAGCCGGAGGAGTCCGTATACAGACAATTTTGGGTGAGTGGGGACACTCCCATAGCTTGTTATTGAAGGCTTCATTCTGGGACCCAATTCGTCCCGCATGGGAACAGGAACCTTCCAACTGAAAAAGAAACGTGTGCATTTGATCATCATCCACTTGCAAAATGCATAAACCCATGAATTTTTTAATGTGCACACAACGTCTTTTTTCCGTGAAATTTCAAACTCCAACACAAAGAAAATCCCCCATGAATTGCACCCTCAAGTTTGAGGGCCACCACCACTCCAAGCGCCAGGTTCTCGGAAAAGCTTGGTGAGATGCTAAATGTCCGGCCTTCGAACTCTATCTGGTGCACAGCCCAAGTGATAGTGTGATCCATGAGATCACATTCCTTGAAGTTTGTGCAAGTGCACCTGAAATTGTATGTGCAGTATTCACAACTCTGCATAGGGTAAACAGGCCCATCACTGATCGCCTGCCTATGACCGAACAATTTGGCAGATATTTCTCAATTCTTCTCTATTTTGAGTGATTTAAAAATGTTATAGGAGCAACTTCTCAAGCTCTCCAAATCATCTTTGAAATGCAAAGCCAAATGACCAGCCCAAAAAAAGCAGTAAAGAAAATAGATTGTTTCAAATTACAGAATGCAATTTTTTTCATTTTTCTTCATTTTGACCCTTTTACTTTTAAACCTCATAATTTTTTTATTCATTTTAAACGATTTAAAGTGCTATAGGAGCACCACCTGAAGTTTTGCCAATCATCTTTGAACTTTAATAATAACAAAGAAACATACAAAGAATGTTTTGGGTGTTTGAGAATTGGCCTTTCTAATGTTTGGTGCTGTGTTTTTTTTAGTTCTTGACTCCTTCTACTTCCCCTCTACTCTTGAGGATTTCAATTCTTTTTTTTTTGACAATTTTTAATGTGTCAAATGTGCCAATAAGAGGGGTTCAAGTTTTGTTTGGACACCAGAACCAACAGAGCCTTCCCCTTGGATTCGGCCTGCCTTGAATGCTTAAGTGTTCAGTCATCTGCCAGTTTACCCTATTTATATATATTCTCATGTTATTTTTCAATAAAATAGATGTCCCAAGAGAGTTTTTCCTTTTTTAATTTCATGAGTAGGTGGACTGGCGACCTGAACAAGAGGACTTAGCCAAATTTGGCTACAGATCAGGGGAGAAAGTAAAATATTAAAAAAACCTTCCATTTACTGGCAGCATGCAAGAACGTATGGTTTAAATATGGTCATTTCAACCTCTTCTTTTTTTTCCCTCAAAACATGGCGAACTTGGGGGATGTTCTCCCAAAAAATCCCCCCCAAGTAGCAGCCGGCCTTTTTTTTGTCACCAAGTGATGAAATATTCCCCCCCCCCACAAGAAAAAACACTGGTCATAAGGTCACGGTATAATTCAAAGAGAGACACCTAGGAATGTGAGAAATTTGGTACTCATTGGTTTTAATATTTTAATCAAGCAACCTTCTTGTTGTTGAAAAATGGTCATGAATGGAAACTTCCATAGGGCCCCCCATACAAGGTCGGTTTGACAACAGCAAACCCTACTAACCCACCCAACTATACCAAATTCACATAGGTAACAACTTCCTAGAAATCATGAAATGTTGAAAATTATGACAACCAAGAATGTTTTCACCAACCACATGATGAAGGTGCAATTTTTAATGCACCTCACCAATGGTGTTGAATTAGATGTCAGGACTCACCTCACCCTAACACTTGGTGTTCATGCCTATTGACAATTTCACTTGTTTGCCCAAAACACAGAGTAAAAATCATTGGATTGAAAGAGAATTAACCTGAAATTTGTGGCATGTGAAATTCAATCCCAAATCATTCATGTAATATTCTTTTTCTTTACCCAAAAATGCAAACAAGCTATCCCTATAAATTGAACTTTTACATAGATCTTGCCCTTTCGAATGCTACCAACTCTTTTCACAACTTAGGTGATGAATCTTAAATCTACTAAACGGTCCAAAGTAATGGTTATAAACTATTTTTGCAGAGATGAACTTTTTTGCCAAATGGTCAATAAAATGAATGAAAACTTCAAACTTGTTTTCCAGTTTCCCCATCAACCTATCTACTACAGTGTTTTTTTTCAATTTTCTGATATTGTGTCATTGACTAGCATCCCAAGAGTGATTCAAAACAGTAAAAAAACTAGTTTGAAAAATGCTACCAAACTAAACTCAGAGTCCAAATGTGGCCAAAAGATTTCCAAATTTTGTTTTTCAAAATTTAACAAAATTTTCCAGAATATTTTGACTGAATATTTCATGTTATTATTATTTTTCGCATTTAGGAGAAATTTTGCACCTAAAAAAACGCTGTTATAGAATTGAAAATTACATTGAATTATTAGGTCAATTGAGATTAGGCCTAAACTTTAGGTCATCAACCCCTGTACAACTTTTTTGTGATGATGAAATCCCTTCATTTCACTTTTCTGCACAACCCCCATGTTGACCATACACTTCAAACCATACATGACTCTTCTGTTGTGTTTTCAACACATTTTTAGACTTGCATGGTCTTCAAATAACAAGCATTCAAAGCAGGCATTTTACATAGACTCGTTGTGTAGTACTCTTATAATCTATCTTTAATTTATGTGACATTTGATAACTTTTGTTGCACCCCACATGGGTGATCTTTTGATATGACATTGTGAAGTTGCCTCAAGTTAATCTTGGCTTCATGTTGGCATGATCCAGGGATTAACTTACAACTTGTTCAACTGCACCATTATTATCTTGTTATTACCAGTGTTGGGTGGTTCTCACTTTTTTGTGAGAACTGGCCAATTTCGGTTTTTACATCATGTTATGAGAACCTGATAGGTTCTCTAATATACTTTGTTTGGGCTGGTGAGAACCAACCAGGGTACCAGGCTTTTTAATTTTTTCCAAACTCACCCAATTCTGAATAGGGCAGTTTTTGCATATACAATAACAGTTGGTTTTCAAATCTGGTTATTACATTTTTCACAAATTAAAAATCAATTAAATAATTACTTAATTAATAATTAAGTAGCTTTATTAGCTCATTTTCTTAACTTAAAAATTATTGAACATAGATGAAAACTTGTAAAAGAAATTTAATTCAAAATTTACAACTTCATAATTTCATCCCTTTCAAAAGCTTTTTTAAACTCCTCTAACTCTTCTTCTAAATTAACATCAATCTCAATAAAATCTACTAAGCTAGAAAGGGATTTAAAACCTATCCTAGGATCATTCAGCCATTTTTTGTTTATAAGATCAATTTGTCCAAATTTTCTAATTATAAATGACATCTCCTAAGACTAATAAGGATTCCAACTAAACAAAAGATTTTTTTGTCTCAATTTGGGTTCAACTATCTTTAAGATTTGTCTAACACATAAACCAATTATAGGAAACATGCTCTCATATTTTTTGCACCACTATAGTGGACACTTGATGTTTTAAACATTCACTTGATAACACCAAAAATTCAAAAGTTGTCTATTGATCAATTTTCTTGTTGGTTCACTTGTGTTAGATGTCATCTTAAACATATCCAAACTATTATTCTCTTCAACCCTTTGATCAACAACACCCCTTTTAGATTTAGCAAAAGGATGCAAATGATAATGACACTTAAAAAGCATAGGAAACAAAGATCTCCTATCATATTTTTTCAACAATTACCTTGCCTTGCTCACAACCAATAAGTGAGGACACAAGACGAAAAGTTTTAAACCTACTAGGGTCCAACATCAAAGAAAGCATGTTATGCCCAACTTTCTTTCTTCATATTTTTTTAAGAATGAAAGAAAAAATTTAAAACCTAAACAACTTCTTTTTTATGTTAGAGGTCAAACATGAAAACTCATAAACAACATTTCCAACTTCTTCCAATAGTTGTCAAAGGTTGCAAAATCAATTTCACCTTTGAATTTTAAACTCATGGATGGCAAAATTTAGTGCATTATTTAACAACCAATGACCCCTAAATCAGTTTTGAATATAAGCAAACACAACAAGGCCAAAAGAATCAACAATAATTTGAAAAATGTGCCATGTCAAAGGAGGTGGTACTTGCACTCATTCTCACAGAATTATGCATGCTATAACATAGTATAATTGTTTATTTGAATTATAAAGGTTCTTAAAAAAGGAAAACTTTACAATCAAATCTGCAAAAACAAAATCAAATGTTAGACTATGCATAACAAATGTAAACACAAAAAAATATAGAAAAAATAAAAAGTTACCTTATTTTCACTATAGTATTCAATTTCCTTGGGGGGAGACCTAGTTTGACACATGCCTCCTCCCACTTTTGCTTACCCTTTCCTAATTTTTTTGGCCAAATTATACATTTTTGCAAATCTCTTTGGGTAGTTTTGATTAACACATATTATAAGTCTTTGCAAACTTTTTCATTTATTGTTGCATATTGGCACGTTTTAGAAAATGCATGACCAAAACAAGTGCCCTAAAATTTTCTTCCAAACCCAACACATCACAACTTACAATTGATTTTAGGGTTGCATAATCGCATTTTGCTAAAGCTAGTAAAACATACAATTACTTAATTTATTCCATTAGTCCAAGTAGTAATTCATGAGAAAATTGTTTTTTGGAAAGGAAAAAAAAAAAATGGACACAAGTGCATACTTAATCTTTTCAACCAACTATTTTCCACAAATTGTAAAAGGAAAATGAATTTTGAAAATTAAAATACCCAAGTTTTCTAGAAATTGTTTTTGTTCCAAATCATATTTCATGAAAGGTTCATGTGTAGTAAAAAAATTAGATATGGAATTAGAAGACATATTTGGTTTCTTTTTCAAAGGTTGTCTTTCATTTTCCCTCAAAGGATTATTGATTTTGTAAAAAACATTTAAATTTTATTACAATGATTTAAATTTACATGTTTCTACAATGTAATTAATATACCATTAGTTGTGTTATATATGATTAATCGTCTCCTAGCTTGAATTTTTGGATTTGAATTCAAAGCTAGACTATTGTGACAAATGATACAAAAAATAATGACTTAAAGAACTGTTAAACCAACTTTTTAGTTATCATTAACACAATAAAATGCCTAACAAAATGCATTTCTATTATTGGTTTCCAAAATAATCTTTGTGCATGTAACGTCTTCAAATTTTCTTTCATCTTTTCCTCAATATTTTTTTAATTCCTATTTTTTGTTATTTGAACACTTGCATTTTCTTCAAGTCCTTACAAAGATTCATCTTCCATCCTTCTTTCATGTACCACATGTATTTTCAAATTTAGAAGATTGTTCCATGTTTAATTTGAAACTAAAAATTACTTCCCTTATGAATAGCAAAAAAAACTAAAACATTATATGATCTATCAAAAACCAACATTTACAAGCAATTACAAGATGCAACCTACTTTTTAAACATTTACAAAAAAAGATAGATATATTTCCTAAAAATTTACAATACAAGATGTAATTGAATTTTGTAATGAAATGTATAAGAATATGAAAATTAGGAAAACCTTGGAAATTTTTTTTAAAATTACAAATTTAAAATATATAAAATATTTGAAAAGCAAGACAAAATGAAAAAAATGAAAAGATTCACCTTTAATGCTTGAGTTTTTGGTTTCCAAGCTTCAACATTCTAACCTACACATGGTAAAAGGGGCAAAGTACCATACTAATCAAGGAAACAAGAGTAGCACCAACACAAAAAAATCAACAATAAGAACTGGGTTGGGCCACTCGATACTTGAGCCCACAAAAAGAATTATAGCATGAATGTGAGAAAAATAACAACACCAATGCAAGACAACATACATCACCAACACGAGATGAACTAGCATGAAGAGAACCATAGCACTAGCTTAAAAAGAATTGCAGCACCAACATGAGAAAAACAACAACATTAGCGAAAGAAAAGTAACAACACCAACACACGAAAAACAACAATAGCATGTTGGAAGAATAGCAAGAGTTACACAAAAAGAAAAACAACACCAATGCAAGAAAGGCAACACAAACACAAAGGAAATAACACCAACTCAAACACCAATGCGAAGGAAACAACACCAACATGAAAAGGGCAAACCAATGCAAAGGAGTCAACACCAACATGGGAAGGGCAGCACCAACGTGAAAAGAAATGGCACCAACACGAACAACAATGCCAACACAAGAAACACACACAACGTGTGAAAAGAAACCAAAAGAAATGTTTTAAAAACACAACCAACACAAAAAAAACCAATGTGAAAAGAACACAACTAAAAGAAAAAAACAATTTTGTAAAGAAAAATGAAACTTAGGCTTCATTTTATAGTTTTTCCATTATCCTTAACCCTAAACAATGCCTCCACTTTGCTAGGTGGCGATTGTTATTTAAGAACCCTAAAATGGAAGACTCTAAGAACTAGATGGAGGTTCTATGAGAGAACATGTCCGGTTTTTCAAAAAAACAATTTTAAGGAACTGGTTTTCACGACTAATTTTCATTCATGTGAGAGCCATAGGTCAATTCTCAATCTCGTTTTCAAATGTAATAGTGTCAATTGGAACTCACTATGAAAATCAAGTTAAAAATTAAGTCAAAAATTGGGTGACAATTCAAAAACCACCCCACAATGGTTATTACCATTTGTTCACACATAATATTATACGTGATTTTTCATGACAATCTCATGGTGATATTGATACATGTTAGTTGGGTAAAAACATAATCAAAGGAACCACCCAAATGAGTGGACAACCCTTAAAATTGCATTTTTGTATCTTTGAAAGATCATGAATGAAGCATAATAGTTTGGATTATCATAATTCTTTTTGGAATATTTTCCATTAATTTCAAAATTTACATGTTCAAAATTTGACACAAATCAAAAATGTTTTTTCATATTGAAAATAATCAAATTTCGAGAATGGATAGTCTAAGTGTTTTTTTCAAACATCCTTTTTTCTACCAAATGTGCACCATTCCTTCTAAAAATTGTTTTTATAACTCATTTGAACACATTTGGTTCAAAAGTGTTTTTTACCTTGAAAATTATGGATTTTGAACATGTCTTTAACAAAAGTTGTTCATATTTATGTGATAGAAGGCATGAATGCATAATATACATGATATAAAATCAATTTGTAATCAAAATGTATTTATATTTAAAATGCAATGTTAAATGGGGTACCCGAAATACAAAATCTAAAGTTATAAACCAATAATAAAATGACACATGTCATGTGTAATCCTTGGAAAAAGACCTTTACCTTGGCGCCCCTGGTTCCTTTCACCATGTTTTCACCCAATTGAATTTTGTTTGTATGAGAAAAATTTGTGGTGGACTTATTAAAGGGCCCAATCAATACATGCCTTCATAAATAATAATAATAATAATTAATAAATAAATAGTTATTCATCTTTAATGCATACATATTTTTCAAATTTTGATGTGAAATAAAATACAATTGTGAGAATCAACAAATATGGAATATTTGATAAAAACAACTATGAAAATTTTCTATCTTTTACTTAAATATTTAAAATCCATTAAACTTCACAATGCATTTTTAATGTCATTTCAATTATTACAAAAATTGAGAATTCATGTCTATTAAAATGGTTCTAAACTTATCACCATATGATTGAATGTGAATTTGATACTCTATGTGCAATTTGTGCAATTCATCTTTAGCTTTTGAAAATGTGATTATTCTTGCACTATTTCAAAACATTTCCCTATTGCACTATGCATTTCATCTAACATCCACCGAACATTAAGTGAGAAGGGTTTTATAGAGTTTTGGTCAAATTTTACACTTATAAATGTCTCAAGCACCTAAATAAACATATTTTAACACATTATTAAATGTAAATGTACTATGATGAACTTGAAAAAACTTCCAACTACTATACTTTACAAGTTAATCATGAATTCATTATTTGGTTGTGATCAACTGATCAATTCTTGAACATAAAGACCTCCATTGAATTTTTTAAAGTATATAAAAAACACCTTGCAAAGTGTAAAATCTCATAATGTTTTTCAAAAACAATTCATGCAAGCATTCGATTTTCATAAATATTGACATCATTTATTTTTCCCACAATACCTAGTGCAAAAAAAAAGAAAAAAAATGTGAGGTCACTTTTTACGTTTTGTAAAGCATGTGAACAAAGGCATTATTGAAATCAAGCAATGCTTAGTTGTCACCTTGCATAGGCCCTTATTTCAATAATGCCCTCACCTTTGTGCTTTACCTTACACATATTAATTTAGTCAATGTGAATATTCAAGTGTGAGTGAATATTGTTAAAAGACCTTTCAATTGTAACTAGTGACTTATGTGAGTAAATGTAAATCGATAAAAGATAATCTCTAAATCCTCAGCATGGTAGGAGATTTTTGAATCTTGGTACATTGATGTTGAATTCAAGAATAGTGACAAATATTTAATGTGGGGGCAAGAATTATAAGTTTGCATGTCAAAGTATAATTCATTGGTATTGGCATTGTCACTTGGATATCAAATTACAATTCACTATAGTTATATTTATTGCTTTGCTAGTGTTGTGTATGATTCTTACTTTTAGGAAAACCTCTAGTCTCAACTCCAACCTTTTTTCCTTTCTTTTTAATCTAAAAGAACCCCCAATTTCAGTTCAAGGATTTTTAAAAATTTGTCAGAACCCCAATTTGATTTCAAACCCAATTTTTCATATTTCAAGACTCCTAGTTCTTTGTTCTTCAAAAAAAAATCCTAGGTGGGTTTAAACTAGTGTTGTGCGTGTATATAGTTTAGGATTTACATTCCATGTAAGTATAAATCTTTTCAAAAAAAAAATTACGTCCTAGATAAGTGTAAGTGTAATTAACAAACTTAAAACATGCAAGTGTAAATGTAAGGCCTTGTAAATAATTTTAGGTTGTGTAAAAATAGTGTAAGTGTAAGTATAAATGTTTTTACACTTACACACCAAAAAAAATTCAACAAATCAGCAAGTAAAAAAACCAAAAAATGAACCAAAAAAACTCAAAAATGAGAAAATTAAGGAAAAATCAGAATCTCATGTAAAGAAGATGCTAAATCATGCAAATTTTGATAAATTCACAAGTGCCCAATGTCCAATGTGATCATAAACTTGAAGCTTTCATAAAAGTCACGACATGGGGTAGGAGCTTAATCAAAACAAAAAGGTTCCATGTGTGAAATGAACTAAACATTATCATAAATCATGGAAACATGTCCCAATTTTGAACACATTCTTCCACATAACCTTCAACTTCATTAGCAAATTTGGCATCTAGCAAATTTAATATCTCTTCATTAGCATCATCAAATTCATCCACATCTTTCAATGGTTTTCCCTTTGCTTTAAATCTAATTGTGGGATCATCAAGTCAGTTCTTGATTAGAAGAACCACAAAATCTAGGTTTTTTGGACCAAGGTGACAATGGCAAAGACTTGTGAGAATACTTGTAATTGAAAATACTCTCTTTGTTTCAATTTGGCTACTTGCCGAAAATTGCTTTAGCCAACTTGACAATTGTTAAAAATTGTCCTTCATGTTTTGACCACCAAAAAAAAGGTCTTCAACCTCTTCCAAAAGGTAGTTCAAATGTCTAAAAATGACAATTCTCACCAAACCTAAATTTACACAAATAAGTTGTAACAAAAATTAATTTTAAATGTACAAACAAAAAAAAATGAATTCAAAGTGTTTTCCAAAGAATTGAAAGAAATAGCATTTACTGATTTAAAACAAGTCTCCTCTTTAAACACTCCCACTCCAAAAAAAAATTAGAATTGTGCATAGGTTTTTTCACAACAATGGAAGAAGTATTGTTTCATCCATGGTGCTTTTGGAACAAAGTTTTCAAAGTTTTCAAGGTAAGAAGGAAAAATTCTCTATCATATGTAGCAGTAATCTCGATTATAGAAAAGTGGCCAACATCATCTACCACTAAATTCAAATCTTTGAATCACAAATCTAGCATAAGAGCAGCCATAGTGAGATTTAGTGGGTTTGAAAACAAACATGAAATCAAGGAAGGGCTTTAGAACAATAATTACATGCCCTTGCATGTTGGTGCCCAATTGCTTCACTTTCATGCGCATGTCCATTTCCTTAATGACATCAATTTCTACTTGTAACTCTAATCTTTCCTTGGAGAGCTTCACATACAACTTGATTGTTAAAGCTAAGGCATATGACAATAACCAATACCCTTGACGTTGATTGATTACACATGTAGTCACAACACAGGAAAAAACATCACAAATTGGTTCAACAATTATCTAGGTTTGTGCTGAAGGGATCCTATTAGCTAAAGCCTCTACATGATAATCATAGCACAAAATAATTGTTTCTTGATAGGCCAAGCATTGCTAAAACATTGGAACTTTTGATGTAAATTGAGTCTTCATGATCAAAATTGCCAGTTTACATTCATGGTTCAAGCAAACTAGATTCAATGCATGCTCACCTCCATTCTTTTGCTCCTTTGCCTACACAAATGACAAAATGAAATCAATTTTGTTGTACTTTTCACAACCAAAAATTGCTTGAATTAACTACACAAATTGAAGATTGTTAACATACCTAGTTTTTTGGCCAAGTGATGCATGATTAGAAAGATGTTTGTGCTAACTTCACATTAATCGATGCTAAGTCCTTAAAAATCTTATCATCATTGGTTGTATATTGAACCGCCTTGCTCATAGCATGTCCAAAATATGTTCCATTGAAAGGTTGAGGCAAATTTAATGCCTCACATGAAATCACCAACTTGAGGGCAACGGTCATATTCACAAAGTTAGTGCCCTTGTCTTCACATAGCACAACACCTTAGACATGAGACCAATTTTTTCCAAAATGGCCTTCAATTGTTTTGCCAACCCCATGCCCATAGTGTCATTAGCCTCAAAAAGGCCAATTGTGACACAATGAGGATTCCAATCAATTAATAAGAAGTTTATAACAAGGGTGAAAGTATCATGATGGCCTCTATTCATAAATCAAAAGTAGCCATGATTGTAGGTGTAGCATCAAGTCAAGGTTGAACATACAAATCTACACAATGTGTAACCATAGATGGAAAAATCTCCTCGGACAATGTCGTTTGAGATGGGACCAACTTTTGGATCCAACTTCAATGTTAACCTCTACATCCAAATATTTTCACATGTGCTCAAGGGAAAGAACCCTTTGGTTGTGAGCATGATTAAATCCTCTAAAAATAGTTGTTGAGCTTCATCTAGCTTCTTGTAAGGAATTTTGATCCCAAAAAAAACTAAAATTACACCTGGAACTACTTTGGAACATTTTTTGGCTACTTCGATGGCCCTACAACCTTCATTGGCACCTACTATTTGTGACCTTGTAATGTTGTTTACAATAACAACTTCTTCAACAAAGGTAGTCAAGAGTTCAAGATGTTCAGATTCAACATGTATTTTCATAACACCTATCTTATAAAAGGTGTTGTATGCAATAATGCCCTTCTTCCTTTTTGTTTTATTCCCAATCAAAGACATGGGGACAACATGGGAAAACAAATGCAACACCTCAATTGTTGAACTTTTTCACAATTGGGAAGATTTCCATTGTTTACAACAAAAAAGGTTTATGGAGCATATTTGAGATTATAATTAACGCAAAATTTGGCTTGTTTATGTAAAGTCACCAGAATTTTTGCTCTATTTCTTTCTTTATTGGATGAAGTGTTCATACAACACTTGTAGATGGAGAGGTTGTCCCCCTATGTGGAATACTAACAGGATTGTCATCATTTAGGTATGCTTGTAGATGATTTCTTTTTTCAAGCAATGAGATTGAAACCATGTCCAAATGTGCATGATCTTCTTGTTGTCATGTCATACCTTAAAACAAAAAAAACAAAAAAAACTCAAATTCTATAGAAAATTTATGATTGATTTCATTGAAATGTAAAATCTATAATTACCACACACATTTTTCTTACTAGACAAATTGCATGTGTGGGCCCACAAATCCTTTATTTGCTTCACGCATTCACCCACCACTAAATACAATGCACTCATGGGCCCACAAGTCCCCTAATTACCACTCACATTTTCGTCACAATTGGACAAAATAGACTCATGGGCCCACGAGTCCACTATTTACCTTACACATTTACTTGCCATTGGATACAACACATTCATGAGCCCAAAAGTCCTTAAATTACCACTTGCATTTTCCCTACAACTAGCAAAACGCACTCATGGGCCTACAAGTCCCCTATTTACCTCACACATTTACTTACCATTAAATATAACACACTTGTAGGCCCACAAGTCCCCTAATTACCACACACATTGTCCCTACAACTAGACATAATGCATCCATGGGCATGCAAATCCCCTATTTATCTCAAACATTTACCCACCACTAGATACAACACACTCGCAAACCTTCAAACTATTTTAGAGTTGGTTGGTCTGGTTAGTATTAGGGTTTACACCCTAAACCTTAAACTTTAAACTGTAAACCTCGAAGGGCCTGAAGGAGAAACATGATCACACCGAAGGCGGAGTTGTAGCAATGGCGAACACAATGCAGTAACACAAACAACCAATAAAACCAAAGGGGGGTGGGCAAGTTTTGCTCACCTCTAGAGGCAATGGTAATGGTTGACATGCTCTTGCAACCTACACATAAAATACAAGGGGAGGAGCAAGATCATACCAAGGGGGAGTTGTAGTAATGGTGAACATAGCATAGTGAAACAAACTTGCAAACAACAAGACCAAAGGGGAGTGGGCAGGTCTTACTCACCTCCAGATACATGCTCCTCTTCATGCTCTTGCAACCTACACATAGAAGACAAGGGGGGAAGCTAGACCACACCAAAGGGGGATCTGTTGTGATGGCGAACATAGTGCATCAACACAAACACACAAATAACAAAATCAAAGGGGGGTGAGCAAGTATTATTCACCTCCAAAGGCGATGGCGATGATTGATGCATTCCTCTTCACGTTCCTACAACTTGCAAAGAAAAAACAACGAGGAGAACAAGACTAGGCCAGTTACAAGGTAAGGTGGACTAATTCCAATGAATAAATGGTCCATAAAAGTCCAATCGGTAGTATTAAAATTGCAGTCTACTATGATATCATTGTGTAAGTGGGGGAATAAATGTGGTTAATGAGATAATAAAAATTATGTGAATAGAAGCCCAACTACATAACTCTTTAACATGCATGTTAAAGAGAAAAAAAATTCAAATCCATCAATAAATGAATATAATATGGACTTTTGAAAATAAAGTCCATTTTAAGACATTTAAAAGTTCATATCCTCTTTTGGGTTTAAGTTTTTTTAACAATTTTTTTGCATCTATGTCACTTTTTCTTTAATATATAATATATTGAGTCCTTATAACATAACCTAAAAAAAATTCATAAACAAAAATGTATTTGTATCAAGCCACAAACAAAAGGCCAATCCATATTTGTCAATTTTAGAAGTCCAATATTCTATATTTAGAGAATACATGTTATATCTTTTTATGTAGATGTCTTCTTATTCAAGTTGAAAATCTTAATTCAATGGAAAATTTGGCATAATGATGATTTTATTGCATGTTAATCACATGTTCATGCATGACACCCTATAAAAACTTGTAGTGTGATGCAAAAAATGGTCCACCTTAGCTTGCACCCACCCACCACACGAAAGTGGGAATTGCAATGATGGTCAACACAACACAACAACACAAACACATAAACAATAAGACCAAAAGAGGGGTGGGCAGGTCTTGTTCACCTCCAAAGGCGATGGTTGACACAATCCTCTTTGCGTTGCTATGACCTGCACAAGACAACGCATAAGACAAGACTCCACAAAGGGAGGGCAACTTAAAATGCTAACATAGAAACAAAAAAACCTTAAAGGCGATAGGGGTGGGGTAGGTCTTACTCACCTCCTTTTAGAGGCAATGGTGAGGTCAACACAAACATGACCCATGAAATGCAAACAAAAAAATGAAAAAACCAATGGTGGGGGGCATGTTGTGAGCACCTCTAGAAGCAACAATGAGGCCAATGTGTTCCACCTCACACTCCTACAACCTACATAGGACAATGCCCAAGAACAAGATTGCACATGGGGAAGAAGGGGGGAGAAGAACTTTACGCGGGTTTTCTTTTTTCTCATCTTCTTGTCATTTCCTGTAGCAAAAGGGGAAAAAAAATCAAGGGGGGAGAGTTCTTGTTGCCTTGCTCACCTATGAGTTAGTTCGAGTGGCATTGCGGTAGCTCGAGGTTCAAACTTTGGTGGTGGTTGAGTGAAGCTCCTAGTGATGGTGCAATAGAAAGCTTGGTGGGAATAGCTACAAACCATAAACGACATTCCCTACCCCTAAAACCTTAAATATTTTTACCCAACACTTACATAGCCTCGTAAATTTACACAAGGTCGTGTAAGTGCATTTCAAATTTTTTTATATTTCCTGCATGTAAATGTAAAAAAATATTCTTACACGTTAGCAATGTAAAAAAAATGTGCCATGTAAATGTAAATCATTTACACTTACACAAATTATACACACCATATGTACAACTTTATACCCTTACACACACAACATTAAATATATCATTAGTTTATGAAAGGTATACAAGTTTTTTTTCAATAATATATGTGGGGGTGGGGGGCAGGGGTGGGATTAAGCATGTAGTTATTACTTTTTGGAACATGTTTCAAATATGTAAATTTTTTCTTTTCTTTTTGGGGTTAGGCATGTATTTGGTATAAAAGTGGCCACTTTTTATTAGTTGAAAAATGTTTATAATTAAAAAATCTTCAATTTCAAGCTATACGTATGTAAGTACAACTAGATCTAGTTTGGAACCAGACTTGTTAAGAAAAATTAATAATTGGGAACCAGAAGTTTAAAACTATGAAAAACTAGATTTGAAACTAAACCTAAGGTTCTATCATTTAGGTTTTCAAAACTAGATGTTTTCTGAATGTCTGAAATTTTGTAAAAAAATTGGAACTAGAAGAGATATTAAATATATTAGCAAATTCACCCTATCTTCACCTAGTCTTTGGGCCTCCTTTCACCCCTTAACCCCTCTTTTAGTGGTATCCATAAAGTAAGGAAATTTTACTAAATCTCAATATGGAATGTTGAATCTCAGCATTTAATGCACAAGGTTCAAGAGGAATTATAATAGTTGTATAGGTGGGAGTAGTGAAAATCTATGAAGGAAAAGTGGAGCCATTCAAGAAAAAATAAAGACAAGATGAAACTCAAGAACCATCAAAATTGATCATTTTTGAGTTTCACCCCCCCTTGAATGTTAACATACTTTTTTGCAGGGTTTTTCAAAATCTCACCTTGTGTATGACCAAACTTAAGGTACTAATGGTGTCTTTTCCTAATTTTACGGATATCTATTATCTTGAAAAGCTAGAACTAGATTAGTGCAAACTAGTGTTGTGTGATTCTTAGGGTTTAGAACTATCCTTCGATTTCGGTTAGTTGTTTTTTTGTGTGGGTGATTTTAATTTCCATTTTTCAAAAATTGAAACCTAGTTCTAGTTCTGATTCCATTAAATGCAAGCTAATTCCAGTTCCGGTTAGTTTCAAATTTTTATTTTAGATCAGGGTAGGGTAGGGTAGTGCCCATTACCTAGGTACCCCCAATTTCGATTCCGATTTTGAAATTTCAAATTTTTCTAAATAATGCAATGAAAAAAATATGAACAATGCAACTTTTGATTTATGAAAAAGTCAATTAGCACAAAGTACAATGCCTTTAGAAGGAAAAATTCTACATATTAATTAACAACTAACTTATTTTTAACTCTAAAACTAAAACCTAAAATGCTAATACCTAATGGATCAATACCAATTTGATTTTTGTCAATTGGTATCAAGTTTTTCCACTTCATGCACTTGTATGCTCTCTTTGCCAAATCCTTGAGAACAACCCTGAAATGCAAAGTGGCACGCAAAGCAGCATAACAAGGAAGAAACAAAAAACTTGAAAACCTAGCAAAACATTAGGCTACATCATTTCCAATCTTAGGGTTTAGGGTTTCAAGCAAGCAACAACATCCTTGTTCCATCCACTGCTCCCAAATACCTACAACGACCAAAAGCAAATTAAAACACATCAACATGAACAAATTGAGACATGAAACTTGGGGGAAAAAAAAAAGATTTGATAATGCAAAAAACCCTAGAACCCTAAACATACCTAAACCCTATTTATAGCCTTCATCAATGTCCAAAAGCCCAAGGGATGCTCATTCTTTAAGGTTTTTTCCATCTCCATGAACTTGTCCATGGATGAAGAACCACCAACACGAGCATCATCAGGCTAATTCTTGTAGATCTCAAGATTATTCATGCCCAATCAAGATCACCGCAAATTGGTGCAAATACTAGCAATGTTAAACACTCACTCTACCTCAATTTGGGAACCAACAATCCCCAAGATTTGTGGGGCTACAAACTCAACATAAGAAAATTGTACCTCATGGGTTTTCCACCAAGCCAAAAGGTCTTTGCACTCCTCTTCTATCACCTTGATCTTAAAATGGGTTAGTTGTTCTTTCACAACTAACAATGCCATATCCTCATCCATATCCATAACATCATACAAAGAAGAACATTGGAAACTTTGGGATGCAGAACCACCGCATTACTTTCACTTGCATTTGTTAGGTTTAGAACCTTAAATGCACAAACCAAAAGCAAGAACAATACTTGAATGTCGTGATCACTTACAACTTGGAAAACTCTCTCCTTGCCAACATATTGGATAACTAACCCCAACCCCTTAAAGTGGGGATCCAACATATTGTGGGCTTTACGAGTTTGAGGAGCAACCAAAAATGAAAGGAAGGGTTCTAGGACTCCCACTACTTATTTTTGCATTTGTTTTTGTAGGGTTATGAGCTCTCCATCAAAGTCTTGAGTCTCACTAGCATTAGGTGTCAAGCAATCCACCTTCAATTTGCATACAAGAGAGATTGTCACAGAAAGGGCATCTGAAAGTAACCAATAGTCCCGACTTTGGTTCAACACACGTTGTTGGACCACGAAACCCAATGTGTTTGCAACAACTTGGGCTATGGCCCAAACTTGAGGAGAAGGCATGCAAGCTTGAAGAGCCAAAGTTGTTTGCCTACCATAACACAAAGAAATGGTATGCTTGAATTCCAAAGTTTCTTGAAAAAGAATCACACATGAGGCAAATTTGATTTTCACGGGTGTCTTGAACTTTTGTGGAAACACGCTACTATCTAGGCATGCCTTATGCCATTCGTGCCACCCCTTCCCACTCTTCTTCATCCAAGTGATAATTTTCTGCAAAATTGACTATGTTTCTTTGATGGAAACAATTAATCCTAAAAAATGTTTGTTATCAGTGGCATATTAACAACATTTGGACATGGCGTGCCCCCAACATGCCCCCACAAAAGGTGTTGTCAACCCTAATGCTTAACATGAAACCATAAAAGCCAAAGCGATGGTCATGGTTGAAAGATTACCTCCCTCATCTTTGACAAATGCAATCACCTGGGTAATGAACCCATGTTTTGCAAGCACGTCATTGACTTACAAAGCCATTGCATTCCTGGTAATTTCTGCAATTTCAAAAAATCCAACAGTTATGTGACATGGCATCCATTGAACATTCAAAAAATGCACAATCATGACAAAGGTATCCACTCTGGCTCTACACATCCATAGATCAAAAGAAATGATGCAAGAATGACAAGACTCAAGGGATGAAGACACATACTTGTCCTTGGATAATTCAACCATCCTAAGCAAGATGTCATTACTAAAATTCACCTCAATGGAAAGTTAAGGTGAGGGTTTCGATTCAAGATTAACCTCTTGAAAAAGGGAGCTTCAACAAAAGACAATGATACTAACTCTTTGGCAATGAACAATGTTAAATCCTCCTCAAATTCTTTTTGGATCGAATCATCCTTGGGGTGGGGCTGGACCTCTTTTTGGAAGGTTGCCACTCACACTCCGGTTCTTCCTTCTCCCGCACACCACTCACCCCACAATTTATGGTGAATAGATTCAAGATGCTTCAAAAGGGAGGAAATCCCATTCGTTGTCTTATAGGTGATAATGCCTTTCTTAAGCCATACAATTGGAGCACAAAAAACACATTTTTATTGTTTAGAATGGGGAGTGCTTGAATTTACCTCTAAAGAAGAAAAACTACTAGATGTAAAGAATGCCCAAGTGATAACATTGTAACTTTTAACCTTCAAAAACTCCCTTTGCTTAACCAACACATCCCATTATTGTTCTCCATCCACGGTATTCAAATTTGCCCTTGTAACTGTGCTTACAACCGGTTCATTGACAAATGTTAATCCACAAAAATCACCATTCAATTATGGTTTAGTGGGATAAACCATGTTTTCTCATAAAGCCACGAAATCTTCCATGGGCCAAAACCTCAAAATAAAACAAACAATAAAACCCTAAAACTTGTTGAACCTTAAAGTTTTTAAACCCTAAAGCCTAAAAACCTAAAATTTGAAAATCCTAAAGTCTGAAACCCACAAGTCTCAAAAACCTTAAGTTTAAATTAAAGTTTTAAGTCAATTAAGGTTTAGGTCAATTAAATTTTAGGTCAATTAGGGTAGCAATTCATTAGGGTTTATGAGGGTTCAAGGAATTGAGATGAACACCAAGAGCAATAGTAGCACCAAAAGCAAAGTTAAAAAAGGTTTAGAAATTAGGGTTTAGGTTAATTAGGGTTTAGAGTTTAGGAAGGTTTTGGGTTTTGGGAGGAACATCAAAAACACATTAGCACCAAGAACACGACGAACACCAAAAGCATAAGAGCACCAAAAGTACCAATAACACAATAGAACCAAAAGCATTATAATTATTCATTAGGGTGAATTAACCATTAAGGTTTAAGTTAATTAGGAAACAATTCATTAAGGTTTTAAAGGGTTTAAGGAATTGAAATGAGCACCGAGAGCAAGGATAAAAAAGGTTTAAAAATTAGGGTTTAGAATTTAGGAAGGCTTTGGGTTTTGGGATAAGTACCAAGAAAAATGGCGAGCACCAAGAACATAACAACACCAAAAGCATAATGAACACCAAGAACACAACAATAGCACTAGAGCACCAAAAACATGACAAACATCAAGTCCATAGTAGCATCAAAAGCACGATGAACACCAAGAGCTACGCAGCACCAAGTGCACGACACACACCAAGAGCACAACGAGCACCAAAAGCACCAAGAGCACAATGAACACCGAAAGCATCAAAAGCACCAATAACATGTTGAACATCAAGAGCACGATAAGCATTAAAAGCATTGCATCACTAAAAGCACAACAACACCAAGAACACCAAAACACCAAAAACATGACAATCACCAAGAGCACAACAAAACCAAGAGCTATGAGCATAAAGAGCATGTAACACTAAGAACACGGCGAGCATCGAGAGCATAGCAACATGAAGAACACAGTAACACCAAGAGCATGGCGAACACCATAAGCACAACAATAAGCACTGAAAACATAATAACACCAACAACATGGTGAACATTGAGAGCACAATAACACCACGAGCATGGTGAACACCAAAAACATAACAACACCAAGAGCAGGACGAGCATCACGAGCACAACAGAGCACCAAGAACATGACGAACATAGCAACACCAAGAGCACCACAAGCACAGTAGCACGAAGAGCACAACATCACCAAGAGTTGCGGACACCAAGAGCATGACAAATACCAAGAGTTGTGAACACCAAGAGCATGGCGAGCACCAAGAGCACGACAAACACAAAAGAGAAGAAATTAGAAAAAGCGAGAGAGAGACCAAAGAGAAAGAGAGGAGAGGAGAGAAAGAGAAGAAAGAAAAAAATCATTAAACCCTAAAAAAACCCTAACCCTAGATTCTAGTTTCTAACCCTAACCATAAAAATTTAACCAGAACTAGGTTTTCAAAAAAAAACTACCCCTGTTCTCGATTAGTTGCGCGTGAAGGACCCACCCTTCGGTTTTGGTTCTGGGTAGTTCAATGTGAAGGAAGGGGGGGCCGGGTAGTTGCTGGTTAGCTCAAAAATAGGTACTCACGGTTCAGGTTCTTGTCCGGTTCTGGGGTTTGGGCTAGGTTCTGAGTACCCAGAACTGGAACCAACCCTTGGTACCTGGATTTTCTGGGTACTCGCACAACACTGGTGCAGACCACCTTTTGGTGAATATATACCGTGATTGATGTCCTCTTCCAGAACAGCCATTCAGTGTCATATACATATTTGAATCCTTTGTCATCCTAAGTCCTTCAAGTCCCTTCTCAATAAGACATGAATAACAAATCTGCACCTTCTGAAGAAAGTGCATAATTTTACTAAGTAAAGAATCGTTGGACCTTCCACAGAACTGCATAATTTCTGGGAAATGCTGAAACAACTATAGCTCATAAAAAATTCTCTTAGTTGGAAAGATGAAGATTGGGTCCATGCAGCCTTTCACAAGGCACTTTCAGGCTTCGCGGAAACACTTGGTCACACGTCAGCCATTCTTTAGCATAGTTTTATAAAATTTTAAAGTAGGACGTACTTTCTAATCCTGGCCTCAACAACTCCTTTGTGAATTTTATTTTGTTTGGACCGTACAAAACTTGAGAAATTGTCACCCTTATTTTCAGTTAAAAAGACAAAACTTTGGGTAGCTAGTGCTCACACTTGTGTGGTCACTCTTCTCTGCAGTGCCTGGAGCTTGTGATTGCATGAGTATTTTATCATAAATGTGGATTAAAAAAATTTACCAGCTGGGTAGGGTATAAACCTACTGTGCTATATATTCAGGATAAATTGTTTTCTCACCCAACACTTGTTCATATATCCATATCAGTGTTGGAGAGGTACTTGGTTTGGTGGGTCAAAATCAGTGTTGTGCGTGTAATGGTTTGGGACTTACACTCCATGTAACTGTATATTATTCATTTACATTCGTGTAAATGTAAAACTATGTAAATTTATTTTGTGCCGTGTAAATCAGTGTAAGTGTAAATGTAAAATTAAATATATTATCATAGGTTTACACAGTCTGATAAAACAATGTAAATGTAAAAATATATATTATATGATTTTACATGACTATGTAAAACAACGTAAATATATAACAATGTAAAAAATGTGATTTTTATTTGAAGAGGGGAGGTTTCATAATGTTTTTGATGATAAGTGAGCTAAATGACCCATTGCAAAAAAGAAGACATCAAAATATACACCCACAACTAATTCATATGACTTTGCAAAATGGTCTGGTCGTTAAAGATATATAATAAAATTATTTATAAAGTAAGGAAAACAACGCTAGAACCCTGAGTTTGATCATAATGTCAAACTGGGCGGACCTCAGTTTTTGTGGTGAACTGAGTTTCACCTCCGTTACTGATCCTACTTGTAAAGCTACCATAATTGGTCTTGAACCTTGTGCATTAAATGCTGATTTTCAGCATTTCATTCCCAGATTTAATAAAAAATTCTTACTTTATGGATACCCTTGAAAGAAGGGTTTGGGGTGAAAGAAGGCCCAAAGGCAGGGTGACTTTACAAAAAAATTTAGTATTTACACTTACATGCCCCAAAACATTTACACATCCAAATTTTTTACACAGTGTATATATTATTTTCTTACAATTACACTTACACGAGGCCAGTGTTAAGATTTGTCAAATGTACTTACACCATATATACAGCTATTGACAGTTACACACACAACACTGGTCAAAATCATTGGTTTTGGTTTTAATTACTCTAGACTAAGGTCAGTTTCCACATTGACAAAACGAATAATTATTTTTTACAAAAAAATCACTTCTTTTTTATTTTAAGATTATTATCATTTTCATGATCTACTATGATTTTGTCATATGAGTACTGAAATTATTCAGTGTGTAGCCTATGTTAATTGTAATGATTTTCAACATGTCAACTTCATGTTTTTACAAAAATTCATTTTCACTATTTTCAGGATTATTTAACAACGAAACTGATCTTAGTGTAAGGTAGGAAAAACCTGAATAAGCGTAGAGTCTGATTTTCAAACTGCTTCTAGAACTTGAACCAGAACTGGATTATTTAAAGAACCAGACCCAGAATGAGGCTCTTGATTCTATTTATGTGTGGAAACTGGAGCCAGAATCAAGAATTTTGAAAACAAAAAAAAAAACCACTGAATAGAGGGCTAACCAGAGTTTAACCAGCAGTGAACTGCCATTTCCAGGTTGAGTTACCCAAACTAGACCAGAACTGGGTCTGATTTTTAGAACGGGGATTCCAATCTTTTTTTCTTGATGAACCAACCCAAAACCAGATTCCTAGTTTCATTTATGTGTGGAACCAGAATTGTAACTGGAACCCTTCTAAGTATTGTTTAAAACTGGAACCAGAGGTTCCTTATAAAACTAAGTGGAATATTATATTTGTCAAAATGAAAATTTCAAAATTAATTAATTGTTCAACAAACATGGTTGGAGTTGTCAAGAGACTAAAATAATATTAAAAATCAACCACCACTGCTTGACTAAAATATTCATACCTGCCAAGGTGAACCAGCACCCATGTTGGACCTTCCCCTTTTCGAGTGAGGCCCTTTAGTGGGCAAATTGAACCCAAGAGATGTTAGATTCAGATTCAAAGACCCTGACTTAGTTCAAACATGAGAGATGAATTTTGGGGTCTTTAGCTTTTGGGTGCCGATTCATCCAAAGCTTTCATACCTACCTATATTACATACCAATTGACCTATATCAGTTTAGGACCAATAGTGTTGGGCAGATCTCATTGGGACCGACTTTGTTCTCAGACTGGTTCCCAAACCAGTTCTCACCATGAGAATCAACCGGTATCACATTTGGTGATAATCGGTTTGAGAATCAGACCGTTGGTTCTCACTTGGGTTCTCACCAAGGGAGAACCGAGGTATTGAGAACCAATTACTTTGGTTTTTACAAAAAAAAAATGAGAATCAAGTTAGTTCTATGAAAGAACCAATGGTTCTCAGGGCAATTTTTTCAGAAAAGTTTAGAATTAGTTTAGATAAGATTAAGTTAGTTTAGGTTTTAATTTAGGTTTGTTTTGTTGTGTTTTGTGAAAAGGAGGTGGGAAGTGTTGGGAGGCAACACCCAAATATATAAAAATCCCTCGTGGGTTTAGTTTTCTATAATGTTGATTATCATTTTTTCTTGTTACATTGCTTTTTTATATTTTTGCATTTTTTTGGGTGTTCCTTAACATTGTTTTATGTTGTTTTGTTGCATTGCTTTGTTGCGTTGTTGGTTGGTGCTTATTTGCGTTGCTCATAGTTATTCCATCATGTTGGTGGTCATTCCTCCATTCCGTTGCTGGTCATTCTTCCATTTCGTTGCTGGTTGCTCTGTTGCATTGCTAGTTGGTGTTCCTTCACGTTGTTGGTCAATGCTCCATCACATTGCTTCTTGTTCCATTGCACCACTTGATCACATTGTTTGTTTGCTCTACTCCATTGCATTGCCCGGTTATTGCCTTATCATATTACTAGTGCTACTTCAGCGTCACATTGCTTGGTTGTTGCCCTGTCGCATTGCTAGTGCTAATTCATCGTCGCATTGCTTGGTTGTTGCCCTGTTGCATTGCTAGTGCTAATCCATCATTGCATTGCTTGGTTGTTGCCCTGTTGCGTTGCTGCTCCATCGTCGTGTTGCCTAGTTGCTATTCCATCACCACATTGCTAGTTCAACCCCATCGCATTGTTGGTAATGCTCTATTGCATTGTTGATTATGCCCTGTCACGTTGTTGGTGCAACATTGCTTTGTTGGTGTTGCCTCGTCATGTTGCTGGGTTGTTATTCCATCGATGCTACTGTTGCATTGCTATGGAAATTTAGAAATGAAGCCAGAAAATTTTGAAGGAACATTTGAAAGGGATGAGATTTTGAAAATATAGTCTATGATTAAAAAAAAATTATGTAACATTTTCATCATTCTTTACACGGTTTGTTTTTACTTTTCAATTATTTCTTAACTGAGATTTTTAAAAATAAATGAATACAAATTTGAAATTTGGATTGTGAAAACCGGATATGAAACCCAATTATAATTACATTTGTGAGAACTGTCCTATTTGAGAATCGGTTTGATTAAAAACAAATCAATATGATATTACCCTGATTGGTTTTCATAAGTCTAAAATAATTTTTTTTAAGCATCGAGTAGGGTCTCTCAAATGTTGGGAAGAACTGAAACCAGCGATTCTCATCCAAAAAGAGAGTATTGCCCAACACTGTTTAGGACCTACCTATGGACTATTGAGCTACTGCACATTAGGAGTACATGAAATGTTGGGCTGTCATGCAATATCGAGCAATTATGATTTATCAACATCTGACTACATTGTCTTTGTGCAATGTTCCTATTGACAATCAGCATTTGAAAAATCTGAACACAATGTGAAGATTGCACTACTAGAATAAATGTAAATCTTCACTTAACATAGCTTAAAGAAAAGAGATGCAGAGATGTATATACTTATTACATATGTATAGAGGAGCACCTCCAACAGAAGCAATTTATTGATTTGTACACAATACTTCGGATGAAGTACACCTTTAAAATGGCAGAAAACTGAGTTTGGACTTTGGACCTATAAATGTGCAGAAAATGCATTGACCTCCAAAATCGCCAGTAAATGAAAATAACTGCTTTGGATTTTGATTGATCACGGTGATGGCCTTTAAATCGTGTATCACTTTAAAGTTTAAACTGCCAAACTTCCCATGTTCATGATGGGGATGAGGAAAAGATTAGCCCTCTTGTTGTATGTGATACATATTATCAGAGGCCCAAATAAAGGGGTGTAGCAAAGATGCTCTGACTTTGGGTATTAGGGTGTTTTTCCATCAAGGAGCTGCGCTTTCAACTTTGAAGGTTTGACATCTGGCTTTTGAATTCAGATGTTCCAGATTGCCAACTTTGCAAGACTTGCAAGTTGCACCCAGCTGCACTTTCAGCATTTATGATTTAATGCCAATGGAAAGGAATGAAAGCTGCGCCCCTGGATGCACCTTCAGCTCGGGAAGGTCATGTTAATGCAAAGCTGGACCTTCCATAGCTGAAGGTGCAGCTCCATGATGGAAAGATGCTTCAGTTGGTTTTTTCGATGCTCTTGGAGCCCTGCTTCCTGGAGCCTAAAGACTGGGAAGAATAAGCATATAACCTTTACAATCACCACCAGTTCGTAACCTACCATGACAGATGATCAAGATCATGAACACAAGTCCTAAGAGCAGGTCCACCTCTTTGGGCCTCTACCAGCATTTTATCACATCCAATACAGTGTTAATTGTTTCCTCAGCCCCACCCATAAACATGAAAAATTGTTCAACATTAGGTGAGAGACTAATAATTTATTTGAAGCCTGCTCTTCATCCAAAGTAGAGTGTACAAGGCAATTTACTGCTACTGGGGGACTTGCTCTCAGGAGACAAGTGTCCTCAAGAGACCACAGATTGTATTGCTCCATTGTAGTTGGCTCTGAAAGAGCACCTCCAGCCTCTTTTTATTTTCACAATACCGCAAACAATCTTCTTGCAAATATGCGTGTGAAAAAATTGTATCATCTACAGCTCTCTGTCATATCTAGAATAAATCACACTAAGCAATAACCCATAGCCCCAGAGGGTGGAGACCAATGAAGAAACATGATGGTCAGCAAAATTATAGATTCTCATATTGTTGGTAGACATGGTGGATAGTCAGCACCAGCATGATGATTTGTGAAAATTCTGGAGATAACCAGATTCAGTAGAAGCAAAAGGCATCTATACTCAACAGAAAGAGGTCTGAGAAGTGCTACCAGAGTTCTGGGTTAACTGGATTCATTGACCATCTCCATAAACAAATTTAAAGCTTGCCAACAATGCATCAATGGATGCCTGAGAATAATGTGAACATTGCCATGCTCCATTGTTCCTCTGTTTTCAGATTGAACTTCAAAACCTTCACGATGACTTGAGAACTGCAAACCTTCAAAACCTTCAAGATGACTTGGAGATCTGCAATCCTTCTCATAGAGATTAAAACTGTTGTAATATGTATCCTGCAACACTCATGAACCCATAAAATCAACATTTACAAAATCTGCAACCCTATGTGAATCCACCAAAAGGACATCAAATGTATTAATGCGCTTTGACAAAGATTACAGATTGTGAAGCTATGGAGCAGAGAAGCTTGGATTGAAAGCTTTCTTAAACCTAGCCCAAAGCTACTGACTAGCAAAAAACCTCCTAACATGTGAAAAACCCCAACCCAAATCTGCAAACTTACAGAAGGTGCAGATCACAACAGATTCCAATCCAGAAGATCACAATTTTCATGACTATTGAGTGTAAACTGACAACTGACACATTGAGAGAGATGAGAAAGTCTGAACTGCAGATAAAGCATACCGCTTCATAGAATGGATAGAATAAGCACAGGACCTTCACAGTCATGATGGATCCAGGAATGTACTGTGACAAATAAGACCCACTAGTCCTATGAACTCAAGTCCTGATGCAGCTTTCTCAGCAGGTTTAGACCAAAGATTGTGTCCTCACAATTCACTTTGATCAAGACTGGAAGGTCATTTGTGTCACTGTCATTTTCTGTCTTTGCCATTACTGTAACTGAAATTAGACAAGTTACAGAGCCTGTCAAAGTCTCACCACAAAATCGCAACTTTAGACCAGTTAAATCTGTTTGTCCCCCAAACTGAACTACACTGCTTGAGGCAATTGGAAGTGTCACTGAGACAATATCAACATAGGCAATGCTTAGAACTTGTGCAGCGATTTTTCGGGATATGACAAATGCTTTATCTTCTCCTGTCTGGCCTGCTGTATTGCTTGATTGCAATGGCTCTGAGAGTATGTTTCTCAAGTAACACCTGGTCACCAAAATACACTCCCTTATGTCACTGTCACACACTATCACACACTATCATATGACCTCCTATAGGTACATGCAAATTTCATCTCCAACAGACCATTGTAAAATTATGGCATCAAACAGTGAGTGTTGGGCATGACTCAAAATGGAGAGCACTATATCTGTATTTATACTGGGAAAAATCAAAAAGATATATCGGGAGAAGATGAGCACCTGCGTGATGATTCATGCATCCCTGAGATGCTCAGTTCAGCAGAAGTAAAGGCATCCATACTCAAAGGAAGAGGTCTGACAAGAGCTCCTACTTCTGGTGACAGTTTAACGGGATACACTTTCCGATCACAAACAATTTCAAGCTTTGCAGGTGTCAGCTGATGCTTGAAATCAATATGAACATCACCCTCCTTTGTGTCTCCAGGGTTCAGATTGGAGATCTCTTCCAAAGGCAACACTATTTTACTCTCTTCAGTTGTTCCTGCTTGCACCCTACAAAGCATAATCACCACCAATTTCTCACTATTTCTGCCTACAATCTGTACAACACATGGATACCTCACTGGACCTTTAAAATTCAGAATTCAGTACAGACCTAGTGCAGGAGCTCCAATTCCTCTTTGGCTTCTCAAACTCTCACGAAATCAAAACACTTTCTAAGTAATCAGCAGAGAACAGACCAACTTACTGGTCATCAGCTTCAGGGGCAACTGATGCAGCAACTACCTCCGAAGCCCTTACAGTTATCCCCAGCATCGGCTCTGCTGAGCGGTTCTGAAGGTAAAGATGCACACATACCATGCCTTGAGAAGAGACTGAGGGCATTCGAGTGAAGCTGTATCTCACATCCAGCCCTTCACCATTGGTGAAATCCAGAAGTGTTTGTCTCTTGAAGACTGGATGGATAGGTTTGAGAGAAAGAGTCAGATAGCTTGAGCCCTCAGCAACTTTCATTGTTGAAGTGTCTGCCATTTCTGTATCTGGGGCTCCTAACCATGACTCCAAATTTGCGGCTGCATTCAACTGCAACCCCTCCAAACCCCTGTTGATCTCACCTAGTGATGTATTCTCCTGTCCATCAGGTGCTTCATCATCAATTGAAATCAATGGTGCAAAGTTCTCCTCTGTCTGGGCTAACCTTCTCCTTCCCTGATGTTGATCATTCATGCTCCGATTTTCAACACCACTCTCATGAGCAGCCCCCCCCTCCTGGTCAGAGTAACCATCGCTACTCCAGTTTCTAGATCCAGTTGACGATACGTCAGATTGACCTTCATCTGAGGCACTATCAGAGTAATCACTAGCAAGCCTATCACGATGAGGCCCACCTCTGGACAACCGAAGGTCTTTAGCAGCCTCTCCAAGATTTTCTTGAGAATGAAGATCGGGGGCTCTTATGCTACAGGGATCAGGGAGTTCTGCATAACCAGGAGCCTTGTGGTGGACAATATGAGACATTGAACCAGGCAGAAATGCTGAGCGGTCTGGTGCAAGGGCTGGCAAGACAGGGGGTGACTTTGGTACCAATAAAATCTGATGAGCAAGCTTGGCAAGTACCTTGGCTGCTTTATCCTCACTAAGAGCCGATACTGTATTCCCATTGCCATCAACAGGCTCTTTGAGTTTTTCTTGCTGCACAGGCTTAGTAGATGACTCCAAAGCCAGCAGTTGTTCTGCTGAGTCAGGGGGATGCTCCTTCCGGACATTCTGTAATCTGGGTCTTGATTGTGAGGTCAGCAGGTGGCAAAGCAACCGAGCACGGTCTCGAATATCATTGTTCAAGTCCTGACTCCCTAAGTTGATTACATGTTGCAGTACCAGTGTTGTGGTTCTTAGCAATGGAGAATCAGGGGCTCGCTCCAATTGTAACACAACCTTCAAAAACAAGAAAAGTTTTTTTAGCTTGAATTCTGACATCTGCCACCAGAGCAGCCTCATGAAGTGCACAAAGAACAAGAACCTTGCATCTTCATTAGCATTTACTGCTGCTGCTTGAGATAGCCAAGTTCCAATTAACCCAGATGGTCTGGACCCAAAGTCACATTTAACATCATCTTTTGTATCATCCTAAGAACTTCTTGAAAACACATCTGTACGTCTGAACAGTGCAGGTTGCTTTCTTCAGGTTTGCTAACTTTGTTTGAAAGGGGAGAGGACTGGATTACTGATAAGGAACCTATTAATGACTATAAAGCACCCACATGAAAAGTAGCTCTCTATGTCTGGCATGATTAATATATAGTTGAATGCACAGAGCTGAACAAATATTGCCAAAATATGTGATCCTTTTCCTCTGTCAACCATTTGTCAGATTCTTATCTGCAATCCAAGTTAAGAGGCAAATTATTTTCCAGCACTATTAACATGTCCAAACTTTCAGACTCTGTTGACAAAGCCTCCCACACAGTTATTCAGAGGTGATTGCACTCTAGTCTAAGGTCAGTTGAGTACCTTGGCAGCACAGTTAAGAATCTGAAGCTTTGATTCATTGGCCTCCTTAATAAATGAGCCTGCAAGATACCGTAACAGGACTGGTAGCATCTGGGAAACACGTCCACTGCTAACACCATATTCACCCACCATCCAAATGACAACTGCACGAGCTTTTGGCACTTTTACATGATCCAGAGTACGAACAAGGCGAGCAAATGCCTAATATCATATCATCCAGGAAAGTAGTCAGTATAAAACAAACCAAAGTAACCAAAATAGCAGCCATGTTGCACTTGACCTACCAAGCATGTGAGGAAACCTTGAAGTAACCTCCTATATTTTCAAGAACTGCAAGGCTAACAACGATTGCTTCAAAAGCACACCAAAGAAGCTAAGAACACCAACTAGACCCAAATGTTGTCCTCATATAGTTAATCTAGGTCAAGAAGCCAAGCTTCACAAGCAATAGGTCTAAAAGAAAAATGAAGGAGAACAAATTCTCAGGGCACCAATCTCTCCTACCCACTCAAGAGATCGGTGCCCTGACAATGCATTCCCAGGGAATATTATAGAGGTAACCCACCTCTTCCTGCTCAGCTGGATGTTGCTGAACAATAGTTCTTAGAGCCAAGACTGCTTGAGCCACAACAGCAGCCTCACGACTATATTTCTCACTGACCGAATTCTTTAAGTCCCCATGTGCTGACAAGTTAGAGTCATCCTCCCCATTTGCAGCTTCCTCTATTCTGTCTGAGTTGATTATAGCTCCTTTGGCAAGCATGAGCAGACCTTCAACACATGATGATGCTACTGCTGGCAAGCGAACTGCGCAGCGCCCTATTGCATTCACTGTATCTGCTGCAAATTGCCGGTCTGGATTTCTGAGATATGCCTGGAAAAAGTAACAAAAATCCATTTAAGATCAAAGGGTCCTCAAAAGCTCAAGAGGACTTGAGATCTGTGAAATGCTTTTGAGTGGAAGTTCTGACCTGGAACTCTCGTAGTATGGGATGGATTGAGGATTCGGTGGCAATGGCAGTCAAAATATCAAGCTTCAGGGCACGAAGAGGCTCTGTGTCAGAGGTGCGGATGAAAAACTCCTCATAATAGGGCTCAAAAAGGGATGATGCAGTGGAAGCAAATGTTGCAATATTTGCCAGAACCTGGAAACAGCAGCCACACAAGATTGGTTATAGTTCTGTGAGAGAGTTGTGCTACTGTTAGTCCTAACCCCTAGCTGATTTTCAACCTAAATCCTCTACAGCAAGACCAATTGCCAACATTGCAGCTCCTCAAATGAGGTTCTCATATCATGTGAACCTAACACAATTCAATCAACCTGCCTTGCACCTGGTGAGTGTTTTGTAAGATTCACATCCTCAGATTGCTTACTTACCACATACTGTGAATCATATGAGGACCGGAGTAGAAAGAGAAGAGGTTTAACTATCTTCTTCAAATCAGTTTTTGATGCAAACACCCAGTGTACAGCAGCTGTAGCCATAACCACAGCACTGTTCTGGCTCCACAGCAATGGAGCTGTACAATGCAGCAATCCCCGCACATCTGCTGAAAGGTCAACCTTCTCACTCGCATCTTCTGGCAAGAGTTTCGGCCTTTCTTGAATCTGGGTATGAGAACTTGAAGAGAGGAAGACGGAATCCCGAGGAGCTCCATACCTTGCAACTGCATAGCGCATGAGGATGTCCATCAAGACAACCTGACCCCACTCCTCGACATCCAGAAGCATTTCACAAAGCTTCCGGAACATAGGACCAAGAAGTGAGAGGTGGTCCGGGCATACTACAATAAATGCCGCCGCCGCAGCACCCACCACTCCTGCTGAGCTATCATTCAAAAACAAACACACCAACTGCAGCCAAAGAGTCTCAGGTGGCAATCTTCATCATTCTTTGCTGAAAGAAATTGCTTAGCCCTAACTCAAAAGATATAATAATGGCTGCAACTGTTACCTCTTCCAATGCCTCTGCATGGGCCTCACGGTCCAAAGCAAATATCTTGGGGATGGCATGAGCTGCACACTGCCGTACATAAGGAGATGGATCCCGTGAACACTTGTGAACTGCCATAACCACAAGGGGTACAACCACTCGCACACGGATTCCAGACATTGCTCGAAGTGACCATCCCCTAACAAGCGGATTAAGATCCGAAAGGTCCTTCTGGAAACTGTTGATAGACAGCAATGCTTCATCTGGACGCCTGCAATATTTGCATATCCACTCTGAATAATAATGTGCAAAGAACACAGCACTAAGCACTTGAGTAAACTGAAAAAGGCTGTCATTTTTCTCACACCTTTCTGCGTAGTGCACAAGGTAAATGTAGACCAACTTCTTGATCTCCAATGATGTTGATGCAACATTCTTCACCACCTGCAATGCATCCAAATTGTCAATTCATTATCAATCTTCAGTATTTCAGTTTTTCAAATTCTGAAGCTGTGGAAGCAGGCAAGCTTCCACTTGAGGTAGAACAACATCCTAATCTGGAGAAACCCTAGCTTGTTGAGAAACCTAAATCTGAATCTGCAAACTCCAATAAAGCTAATCATGTACAGCAGGCCACAAAAGGCAGAAGATTTTGAAGCAGCAGGGATGCAGAGAAACTTGGCTGATCGCATTCCAGGGCAACGAGGGAGCGCTTGCAACAGGCAAAAATTGCATGTGATTGTGAATGCGAGATGGCAGAAACAAGAGCGCATTCCTTAAAGTCACGGATCGGGTGTACAACAAGCCTAAGAAAGAGAAGATTCTGAGCCTGAGAGAAGCCTGAACGAATGCACTATTAGGAACTCAGGAGAGACAGACAGACAGACAGACCTGCGGGAAAAAATTGGAAACATCGACGCCCTGAGATAGCAAGGCAATGAGGCGCTTCAAGCCTTGCACTTTCTCGGCCTCGAATTTGCTGTCCAGCAGCGAGGCAATGTTCGCATCTTCGGGATCATCATACAGATACGCGTCGGTGCCAACTCGATGGATCAGCGCTGTGGCCCTCGTCAGCGATGCTGCCGTGTTCGTGAATTGCGGAAACATGGCTGCCCGTTTGCCTGCCTGCCTGCCACAGAGAGATCACACAACAACAGCAACACTACTTCCCCTCACATCAAATTGCTTTAAGCCTCTCTGTAGTCTCATTCTCATCCTCCTCCTCCTCCACCAGAGAAGATCAGATCTTCAAATCAAGACGCAGATAGAGAATAGAATGCGTGACGAAGCCCTTAAGCCATGAATGACATCAGAAGCCCTAGATTCCTACAGAACAATGTTGTTCCAGGAAATGTTCCTGAGAGATGTTTGCATGCAAGAAATGTCACAGTTGAGATGTGGATCTAGCTAGGTTTTCTTTGCATCTTGACTTGCTTTCTTTCTCACGCATCTGATTCCTCCTCTCCGACAAGCAAAGCTCATCAAATCTTCTCACAAAACCTGTTGTTGAATTGTAATGTGGCTTGGTTCGGCCTTCTTGATGAGTTCAGAGAACGATATCTACTTTACATATTTCTTCCTTGTCAAATAACAGTCCTTTTCTTTCAACATCAAGCTCATCATCATATACTAGGTGTTTTATTACTATTCATTATTGCAATCTAAGAATTTCTTTCTCAGATTGCAAAAGGGAATTGCAGAGCTCTGAGATAGATTGACTGCCTCTGCCTTTACTGCACTTTGAACAATCAATGTGTTTAAGAATCCTGAACATATGGCTCAACCCGTGTTCATGGCATATTGAGCAAGAAAAAAACATAAGGTTCTGGAGAAGATTATTCTTGCTCAATATTATGATGCCATGCCATCTTCTTTGTCATCTTCTGGATCATCCCATTCCCTACTGTCCTCCAATACTTACATGTGCCTAAGAATTCCCAATGTCCCAATTCTTTCAGAAAGTTTCACCAGGTACATAGTCTTTTTTCTGTTTGTGGAATCTATTCGACACATTTTTGTGTGTGTGTTTGTGTGTGTGTGTGTGTGAGAGAGAGAGGATGTCATGAGTACTGCAAGGTTGACACATTTGTTTGTTTGAGTGTGTGTCTGTGTGTGTGTGAGTGAGAGGATGTCATGAGTGCTACAAGGTTTGCGAGACTTGGCACAAATCTGCACCAAAATGCACAAACATCTTGTTAGTCATTCAGATAATTCCAAAACTAAATGAAAGTGTTGGTAACAGAACCAAATGTCTGGCTTTGATTATGTTCTATTGATCTTCCAACAAAAGAAGGCTCCTCTTCCCTGCAGGATATATGTAAGTCTCAAGAATTTCAGCAACAAAGTGAGGAAGCACTTGATTCTGATTTTTTTTTTTAAAGCATAATATGCTTCTCCAGCTAGGAGGGCTTCAGCAGGTTTCTTATGGAATTCTTTTGACACTGATGTCCTGCAGCAGCTGCCTCTCTGAACTCTTGAATTCACCTTGTCAACCAGACTGCATATATGTATCATTGATCTGCGACAACAGAAAACTCCTCCATATTCCAATTGCTCCAATTGTTCTTCCTTTGTTCCAATTGTTCTTCCTTTTAGAATTGTATGGCTCCTCAAAGTAATCGATCATCAGTATGCTTCAATCCTCAAAGTAATCGATCATCAGTATGCTTCAATCCTCTCATGCATAGGTAGTCAACTTAGTTGTATGCTTTTTTCCTTTGTGGTACTGGGGAGATGCTTGCTGGAGAGAGGATCAGCAAATGCACTGGGAAGTAACATATTAAGCTCCATACTTGAAAGCTTTTCTTTCATGTAGTGACATGATAGTTTTTAGTCTCCTGTCAATTTTCTTCTCTTTTGCAACATTACAAAAGAATGTGGGGTTTAGGGTAAACCATGGCTCATGAAACAGAATATGTGGGTTTTGCTACATGGGTAAGCAAGCTATGGCTCATGAAACTCAAGAAACAATGTGTGAGGTAAGCTTGGTGGTTTCATCTATGGCAATGTTAAAATAAGAAGTGGAGAACATTTTGGATTCTAAAATTTCTAATCATCAAACTTCAAAATCTTGTTCATTGGTATTGGTATGATGTGAGCGAACATACTTGAAAATCAATCGAATTGTCACGGTATTTAGTGTGACACTCGATACATTAATATTATAGGTTTACATTATGAATAGGCCATGGTTTAAAAAATATGTGTGAGATAAACTTCGCGATTTCATTCATCACAATGTTTAATTTGAAATTTCTATTGTGGCACACATTAAAATAATATTACAATTTAACTTCAAAATAGTGTTATTACACAAAATGTCAAATTAATGGCAAATTACAATATTAATGTAATATGTGCCACAATAAACATCACATGTTTTTCATTGTGATGGATGAAACCACAACTTCACACATCGTGTCATGAGCCTTCTTGGTCTAGGAATGTAAGAAAAACTACATTATATTATAGTGTACATAGTGCAAGTATACTTGTCAATAATTGTTGCATCTTGATACAAATATATGAAGGTTTAAGGTCTCAAACAAGATTGCTAGAAGTTCCTTTTGAAACAATGATTCTCAAAGCAACCTTGTTAAATTATCAAGACTCACATGGCGAAAATAAACCAATGTTGGCAAGTTTTGGGATTTAGGCAAGTTTAAGTTATAGATCAAGTTTGAGGGTTTTCAGATAAGAGGTTTTGTGTCTTGTTACAATTGTCATTAGAACCTAAGTGTGCATCTAAACTATTTCAAAATTGAATTAAAACTTGAACTAAGGTGTTGCCGCATTTTAAACAAGTTCATGTTTTGTAAGTACATAAATACAACTTTATATTATTTATATATATATATATATAGGTTTGACTCTACATTTATGACAAATTATTGCATTTGATTAGGTGTACATTTAATCAATATTACATAATCCCTATCCTGAATTTTGTCCATTAATTGAATACTATTACACACGAAAAAAATTTTAATTGTGTGTAATGGAAATGGAACTAGATTTAATCTTAAATTGAACTAGTTCTAATGACATTTTTTTTGTGAAAATGACTGAATGCAAAGGTTTTCAAAATTCAAAAAACTCATTTCAAGACCAAATCAAACGTTCCATTATAAAAGAAACCCAAAAAAAAAACAAAAAACAAAATCAAGACCAAAGGTTCTTTTGAAATCAAAAACTGAACAACACTAAAAAAAAACTCTAAAATAAAATAATTTTAAAAAACACACAATTTACACTGTAAAACTTTTTACCACTTCCAAAATTGAAATTGATAATGTGGGCTGTTGTGAGCAATGATGACAAAATGTTTTAAAAAATGTTTCTCAATGTCATAAGATTGAAAGCTTTTCAATGCACTTCCAATGTAACAGATGTCACAATAGACAACATGTCAAGGAACAAGAAGAATCAAAGAATGAAAACAAACCCAACTTTAAGTTAATGATTGGGGGACAACGATACACCCTGTTTACCTTATTATCAAAGTTGAATTCTTATCCTTTGACACATTTATTCATTAGGTAACAAAAAGAAATTCATTTTCACCCAATTAGAGTGTATTGTGATGTTAAGTTTTTTTTTTTTTTGCATGAAGGTCTTTATGTCACAAACGACGTAACTTTTTATTGCAAATTGTCTCTCAACCTTTTGTTTTGTTTTCTTCATTGGAACTAATTCTACCCCTTTTTCCTATATGCTAATATGTTGTCAGAATTGGAGTATGATATTTTCATAATCCCATTTTTTACATCCATAAAACTTGGGCTTTGTGTTACTATGCAATACTAATGACAATCAATTGATGAAAAAACTAAATTGATTTTGTAAAAATTAAGTCCCATTCAAATGGAAACATTGAATGAAATTGCATGTAACTTGAATTGAATTGAAAGTTAAATTATTTTTATTTTAATTGAATTGGATTCAAATACATTGAATGGAATTTCAATTCAACAATTGAATAAATTAAAAAGAAATGAAACAAATTGATGAAGGTATTGAAAATCTACTCACAAATATAGTGTTGGGGAAAAAAACTTTAAAAAGACACAAATCCAAAAAGAAACTTGTCCATGCTTCTTTACTTAGGAATGAATTAAACAAATTTTTGTTTGGAACTGTCCAAGTGATAATTAAAACTTGTGACTTATGGAATTTAAAGTTATCCTACTTGAACGAATTTCAATTAATCATCATTAGTAGAATTCATAATATTTGAAAAATAAATAAATTAAGTAATCAAGCATGGAACATATCATTATGAACATATTTTTGAATTGTGATAGTCTATGTGATACTTGGTTATAAAGCACAAAGTGTAATACTTGTAACAAACTTATCCATGGTAATACATATGTTCCAAGTTCAAAATATTTAGTGTCAAATCAAAAGTTATAATTTTTTAAATTTTAAATGATGCAAGGAAATCTCAATTTTACAATTGCATGTGTCATAACAAATATATTAAAAATCATGTATTCTGTAAAAAGTTTTATACAATTAGATTCTCAATTCCTTAATATCACCCATTTCATATATATTTTTATATTACAAATAACAAAAATATGATTTATGTATGACGATTAACACAAGCTCATCGAACAAAACATACATGTCCATTTATACAACATGTTCAACAATTTCACTTATTTATTCATAACAATCACATAAGACCACTTATGCAAGTGATTACTAAAAAACACTATAAAATAAATTTAGACATTGTCATCATTTCTTGGGGAAATCAATTCCATTTTATTTCAAATGGCATGCAAAACAATATAACGTGCAACTTTTTTCTAAATATTTAATTTATAATTTACTTAAATGTAAATAGGTGCCTATAATTCATTATGAAATTATCCTTTGAATATATTTTGAATATTTTGAGATATTCTTGAAATATTTTGTTATTTCATAACATATTAATAAAACCATTTTATTTCAAATGTTTGCTTAACTATACAAGGTGTGACCTCTTAAAGCATCATTTACAATTAATTTGTTTCTTGATTCATGGTTTGAAACCTTTAATAAAGCTTGAGATCCTTTAACATTTCTTCTGTAACCTATAATGAATATTGATAGAAGATGGATGGAGTAACTAAAAATATTGTCACTTTAAACAAATCACTTTTGGTTTTGGAAGATGTTAATGTCATCAACAAAGGGGTTCATTGAAAATTGTTTTCTTCTTTGGAATTAGCATGTTTTATTTTGTGTTTATATTTTGTAAGTTTTAACAACAATGGTATTTTGTTGAATTGTGTGGTTGGCTTTTGGTTTATTGTCAATTCTTGGTGTGGACTATGATCACTAGTACAAATCGTGAGTGCAATTCATTAACCTAAATCACTATGGGGCCTTCATAGTGAAATAACTTTATTTAGCCTTAAATCCAATGCAAGTGAAATGGGTCAGTATGTAATAGAACTATATTACGATATAGTCCATTGAATCTATTGTAGTGAAATTTGGTCAATGCGCCATGGATTTAATTCATTATCTAGTGTATATAATTCATCCATAATTGAATTGCAACGCTATGTTTTGGACCCAATTTGTTATATATTGAACCTAATTTATTTGAAACATTTTATAATTGTTAAACAAATGGGTTATGCAGTTGAAAAAACTAAATATATATGTGTTTGTTTTGTTGCAACTCAAAATGGTGTTTCAATGTCATTAATTGGTTTATGTCACATAAATGTTAATCTAATATGGATTTTTGGCCACAAAGTTGGCTAATGCATTAGTAAAAATGTGAATAATTAAAAGTAACCTAAAATCTCAAAACTAACATAGCCCATTGAATAATTTAAAATAATTAAAAGTAGCCTATCTAAAATAACTTATTAAAATATCAATAGCTAAAAGTAACCTAGGGTGTAATAGTTTTAAATTCCTTCAAATTGTTGAAAGTAACTTAGGGTGGATGGCTTAGAATAAGCAAGTCGCCTAGAAAAAAACCTAAAATTACCAAAATTGGTTTAATGAGGAATAACCTATAATAGCCAAAAGTAACCTAAAATAACCTAGAAATTACCAAAAATAAGATAAGATGAAATAACTAAAAATAATCAAAACTAACATAGAATTGCCTAGAATTGGCAAAAGTGGCCTAGGGTGAAATAGCCTACAATAACCAAAAATAACTTAGAATTGTGAAAGTATCCTAAGATGAAATAGCCTAAAATAGGCAAAAGTAAATGAAAATAACTTAAAATGGGCAAAAGTAGCTTCCCTAGGTAATAATATCATATTGGCAAAAAAATTATCCATTTGTTAAAAATAGTTTTTTTCAAAAGATTGATTATTGAAATGTTATTGAACAATGATATTCAAAAAAAATTTGGTCAAATGATTTTACATTTTCAAAAAGAAATAAATGTAATTGTGTACATTATCAAAAAAAACATTTAAACAAACTTCAATTGTTTCATTTGGACAAAATGTCAATAAAATCTGAAATTTCAAAATTGATGTTTGTGTAATGTTTAAAATAAATTATTGAATAAATATAATGCATTATAATATGTGATCACAACAAGTGGAGTAGTTTGGTGGTATGGGTGTTTGCATCCATCCTTGGGGTTCATGGATCAAACTTCATAAAAAATGTGGTTGTGGTGAATGGTGGTATATTTATTAAATATCCCTTAAGCTACATAGGTTGATCATATGGCCTCCCCATTTAACTAAAGTGTTTTTAACCTAATTGAAGTAGTGACACATGTCTAACTACTTCATAACATGAAAATCATGAAATTACAAATAATATAAATTATTATATTATATTATATATATACATAAATTATTAATTCAACATTATTAGTAAGTGAAATGGTTTAGTAAATTTGTTTCACTAAAAAGTAATCTTGTTTCATTACCTACTAATGAATTAATTCAATTATCTACAACAACTAATCCTTGTTTATTAAGGGTTGACCACTTTTTGCCATGGTAAATTTGTCCAAATTCATTCAAAATTTTGTGAAACACAAAGTGAATTTGGATGCATATTAGTGTGATGTATGTGAATTCTTATCCATCATGCAATATTTTTCTTAAAATAAAAAGGTAATGGAAAGGTGGAGATTAATGAAATTAAATTGGTGATCACAAGGAAAATTATTCTTGTGAAATTTTTTCAAAAACCACCATAGGGTTGAAAATAACAAGTTTTTGGAAACAAAATTAAATTTCATGTGATTTTTCCTTGTGTGTGATGTTTAAGAATTGCAAACAAAAAACATGTCTTTGAAACAAAATAATATGCAATCCAAAATGGATTGGGTTATTTGATTTTCCTTTTGTTGCATCACCAAAAGCCAATAATCTTTGGACAATGCTCATAAATAAAATCAAGGGTATGGTGGTGAGGAAGTGATGAAGAATATTAAGGAATGTTAAGGATTTGCCACCACATTGTTTGAAGGTTGTCGTTGTATGTGAGATGTAAACAATTGTGCATCACCTTTCTAGGGCCAAGAATGGTGTGTTTCAATTTGATGAAGCTTGATTGGGAAATTGGGAACATAAGCATTTAACATGATATCACATTTGGGTTTCCCAAAAAAAACGTGTTTGTGTAAGTTGTGAATATCAAGAGTTTGAACCATGTGATTAAGTTTCCAAGGGATAATTAGAACAATTGGGTAAGAAGGGTACATTTTTAAAACCAAGCCTAATAATCCAAAATGTTCAACATGAAAAAATTCCAAAGGGAATTTGATCCATCACCACCTTGCCTCTTGATTTAATTACGGCCACATATTTAGGAAAACTTCAAAAAAATAGGTTTTTATTGTATTATAATCTTTTTATGCATCTAGCTTAATATGTTTGTGTTTTTGTTATGTCTTTGTATGAATAGATTTTTTTGGGTTTTCTTGTTATTTCCTTTTTCAGCTACATACTTCTTTTTTAATTAATAATTTCCTTTCAATATAAAACCTTTAGATATATGTTCAAGAAAATATTGTATTCAATATTACAATTTAAAATCATTTTATACCAACATTGGAATGAAATGGTGATATATGCATATGTAAATGTTTTGTCAATTTTAATAATGACATAAGTTTTTGTTAATTTTGTAAATGATTCGCTTACAAATTTATGTTTACCTTGTTGGCCCTATTTATAAAAAAATTACACTAACATTTACACAAAGGGAAATGTACATTTACATGCTCCCATGTAAACATATTGGGCCATATAATTGTAAATGTATTTATCATCGACCTTATTTGCAATCCATGTTAATTAATTGTGGGTGCATCCCAAAGCTTGATTTCTTTTTGCAATGGGCCACGTTGGTTCACCTTCACAAAAAAAGTTTAATATTTTTAATCATTACAAGAATTCATGATTTAAGTTACTAACGTTTTTAGTCAAAAAAATATCCAATATGGATAATAATAAAAAAGGTCATCCAAGCATTTTGGACAAGTTGATTTTAATGTGTCCAATGTGACTACTATGTAGTTTTTTTTACTTGAAAAGTAATGAACCATTTGACTAATCATTTTGATTGGTGGAAAGGGTGGTCATTTTGATTATCAAATTTCTACCAGATAAAATAATTCACTTTTAAAAGATTTTTGAAAGTAATATTAAATTGTGATAGGTAGTTAGCTAATAGTAAAATTGGAACTACTAACTCCTACTCCTCCTAGGTGGCAAGGTGAATCACTTTTAGTGTCACAAAGTAATTTTTTGCAAAATGTCATGCATTTACATGTTATTAACATGCCATAAAATCACCAATATGCCAAACCATACACACATGCAACAATGTTCACACTACATGTGCACATGTACATTGTCCAATAAAACAAGTTTTTAGGTTACCAAACAATTAAAAATAAGATAAACACAACACATATGCATGCAAATATTAGGATGGAATGATTCATTCTTCATCCAACTTGAAAGAAAAAAAATCATATCATCACATCAAATTGTTTATTTTGAAAATCCTTTTAAAACAACATGAAATATTGTTTCCAGGGACAAAACCTTAAAACTTATCAAATGTAAAAGCAACAAGAAGTGGTCATACAATGCAAACATTATTTGATATCCTTGATGATATTCCAATAATCATTAAATGTGCAACAATTCCCAACTCCAAGACCTAAATATTTTGCAATGGAAAAACACCAAATTAATTGAAAGTTACACTTGAAGAATTTATATCCATAAATGTCCAACCCTAACAAAATCATGAAGAATTAGAAGCAATATGCCATAAAAGAAGCCTAGAGGATTGGAAATTCAAGGTGCAATATAACAAGTTTACCTAGTGTTCAATAATCACATGTCTAATCCATGTTAAGCCTTCACCTAATATAAACCATGAATGACCAACATGCCTATATGCACATGCTTGTGGGTGACATTTGCACATCCATGGTGGCATTTTGAATGGTTATGGGCGGGCAACTACATGGGCATGCATCCCCAAAATTTGTAACTACCCTCCATTATTTTGATGTTTTCTACAAAACTTTCTCCATCAATTTCATGCTAACAAATGCAACATATTAAAATTTTCAACTAACATTGGAAACTAATGTGACTTACATTATTAGTTTTGTGCAAACCTTTCTTATTGTTTTAAGGTGCAACTTTAGCCCCCACCCATTATAGAATTAATCCACTAATAATTGTTTGTAAAAAGAAGCTCCTAGTCTTAGCCAATATCAAGTTTTAGCATTTAATTTGTTGTAATATATTACCACAATTGACAATCTAGGTCAATCCATCCTACTAGACTTTTACTTTGATGTGGATGAATTAAATGTATTTAGCAAAAAACATTGAACAACCGGCTACACATAAGCTTCAAACATGGCTACTTCTTTCATTCCTCATTTTCAATGTAATGGATGTGTTGATGTTTTGATAATTAGTACTTCAAAGAGACTATAGTTCATATGACCTTGCTTGGTATAAATGTGGCCACTTTAAGGTGAAAACATAATCAAACAAATCACCTAAGTGGGTGGACATTGTTAAAATTTTATTGTTTTGTTTTTGAAAAACCACAAAGGAAACACAATAATTTGGATTGTCAATATTACTTAAAATACATTTCATTATTTGCCAAGTTTCAATGCTCAAAATTTGGTGCAAGTAAAAAATCATTTTGCATGTTTAAAACATTTAACCTTTTGGAGTGGATGATTGTTATTTTTTCAAATGTCTTTTTTTCTTATCAAATATGTAGAAGTTCATGATATTATAGGTGAGGAATTTGATGATAGAGAAGGATTTTCTATGGAAAGGGAATAACTTGGCATTATTTTTCTTTTTGCATTGACATAGATTTGTTGATTTGCATTTTTTTTTGACAAATTTTTTATGATTTAGTGCATTTTGCATGCAACTTATGCATACATAGAAACTAAATGTTAGTTTATGCCATTTGATATTCTAAAAACCAATGACATGTGAAGGTTTTCCAAAAGATCTACTGAATTTTTTAATTTCAAGTTTACTTCAAAGTTTGTATTGATTCGTGTAAATATTGTCTTGTTACAAATTCAAATTTTGTTGTGTTAATTACGCAAAAAATATAAAACATTAACAATAAACATAATGTTTGTTTGTACATGCAATATTTGCATATGGGTATTTCATATTACATTCTATAATGTTTTTGCTTTGTAATACATGCATCAACCTCTCAAATTTTTCATTAATTTTTTTAGTCAAGATTGCAATACTCACATCCAAAATCATTAAACTACATGTTGCAACATTGCCACCTCACAATACTCACATTGTGTTCCCAAGCTTTTCATTGGGTTTTTTGGCCAACTTATGCAATACCTTCATATGGGTCTTAAAATGTCCACTATTGTATTAACCAACTATGTAATATTTATATACTTACATGTTTTCCCAATTCAAAATTTGCATTGTCATGGTTGACATGTGGTTTTGGCATAATACTTATGCATGTATTACATTTTGATGTCAAGGGTTCACCTAATGTAAGTTTGGACCAACAAATGGTAGTTTTTGGCATGACCCCTAATGTGAGTATTGCATATTAAGTAAGTAATACAACTTGCAATACCAATAGTTCATAATTATTTTAGATGTAAATATTACATATTGGGTAATTAATACAATTCCTTAATAATAAATGAAGGTATTTCTTTTGTAATTTAAGATGGGTTAACAAAATTTATCCATTTGAAATGGGTATTGTAAATCATTTCAAAAGTGAATTGAAATTTTTTATTCAACCTTAAATGCATTTTGGAATGCAAATAATCATCACTTTCCATGGTACTTTTAAGATTATTTTGTGTGTGAACAATACAAACAAGGTAGTGATTTAACCAAAAAAATTAAATTAAATTTATTGAAAGGTAGAAATTTAATTTAAAAAATATTGATATTGCCAAAAGATGAATGTTTAACAAATAAATTAAAAAGCATTACTAAAAGATGGAACTTGAATCAAGAAAATATATTAATTTTGTTAAAATATAAAAGTTTAACCAAAAAAAAATATTAATTTTGCCAAGAGATAAAAGTTTCACCAAAAATAAGTTTTGCTAATAGATAATGATTTTGCGAAAAAACAAAAAACAAGTTTTCAGAAAAAATAAAAATAAAAAACTGAAAAAGAAACTCGCCTAACAAACTCCCAAGCTTTGTTATATTATCATAACAAGTTTTGTTGTTCCAAAGCCGCTTTCACATTGCATTGTGATCTTGTTTCAAATGAAAACTCCCTACCCCTTATAACAAGTTACAATCTTTTTTCAAATCTCTTTCTTGTCCTTAAGTGAAGCTTCCAACGCACATTCCCTCACTCTCTTAAATTTTTTTCTTGGACTAGTTTTTTCCAAACTAAAAGTCCAAGCACACATAAAAGAGAAAAAAAACAACAAAATAAAATGAAGAGGGATAAGGAAGAAGAGGATAGGAAGCCAAGGGAAAAATAAGCAAAAACAAAAATAGAAATGAAAGCTTGGCAACTCTGTCCTGCCCGAACGGGATAAGAAACAGTTGCTCATGTATTTCTGTTTCTAGCAAGACCCTGTCCTGGCGAACACTCTTCCAACCTCCCAAAACGATTTCTAGAGATGGGCTCGTGTGAGTTGCTTCCTCGATGATTCTAACGATCTCCCCAAATTCTCGACGACTGATAAGTAAGATGTTTCTTCCTTCTCCCCCAGCACCAATAATTTGCATCCACAAAGGACATTGGCAAGAATGTTCTGTTTGAAATTTGCAGCAATAGTCATCCATATTTGCCTCCAAATCCCACCAGTTGTTATCCATATCCCCCTTGAGCATCCCTGCAAGAAAATCCAATTTTAGTTCAAACACTAATTTCTCTACCAATACCTTCTCCACCTGCTTCAAGGTCTCTTTGGCCACTTGCCAAGCTTTTGATGCGGCTTCTCGAGCTGATTCACCCCTCCGAGCTTCCTGCCAACTTGCAAAGGCTACCGGGTTCTCCCTACGGCAAAGATCTAAAGCGACCTGGGCCTTGTTCGGTTTCGTGCGTCCCGACGCGAAAATAGGGTTCGCTCGCCAAGGCTTAACAACTGGCAAACTTACTGGAGACGAAGATTCCACGGCAATGTCCTGCTTTACAGCTGCCTTAAAGGCTTTAATCAACTTCTCAGCTTGTGAGAATGTAGCCGCCTCCATGGCTTTACGTTTTTTCGGGACTTCGGATAACTCCTCCAACAAGGTGGCAACAGTGATGCCTCTGTTGGCACTCACCTCCCAGAAAACAGCCACCTTCGTTGCACGCGTCTTTTGGACTCGCTCCTTCGAGAAGGTGATGACTCTTTTGGCACCCCCCTCCTCCCAGATTGCCGCCAACTTCCCGACTACACGCTTTTGGAGGATTGGGATTAGCTTCTCTAAAAAGGTGATGACTTTTTGAGGATCCACCCTAATTGAGAATAGCTCATTCAAAAGGTAGCGAGCTCTTTGAGCACTTGCCTGATCCAAGGTTTCCACCTGACAGGGTGCAGCCAGCTTAGGGAGCTCCTGATCTGGAATACAACGTCCTAAGCCACTTACGTCCCACTTATGTCCGTGGCACTTTATACGTCCTTGCCCCAATCCCTCCATCTCTCGCAACCCCGTAGATGATGATCTAGCATTTTGACTTTCAATGTCTTGGCAAGATTCCATGGAGGAGGCCAGCAACCCTGTAGATGATGATCCGGCACTTTGATCTTCAATTTCTGTAGACGATTCCATGGAGGGCCTTTCAACTCCGGGAATACGTTTCAGACGCCTATAGAGACGAGGATTCCGAACTGAAGGCTGGTGTAATTGAAATTCGTCCTTCAAGTGTTCTATAATCGCGGTCCATCCGGGTCGTTTCTGTGGTTCCGTTTGCCAACAACAATGCAACAAGTTCCTCATCCAAGAGTTCACGTGAGCAGGAAGCTCTGGTCTTTGCCCTGAAAGAACCACATCATAGTCTGTTAAACGATGCTCTCCAAATGGAATCCGTCCAGTTAGTAGCTCGTAACATAACATCGCGAAACTATACACATCTCCTTCACAGGACCATACGGGCTTGGTCCCATCTTTTAGAGCTTGAAGCACTTCAGGCGGTCTCCAAAACCCTGTGCCTGCGATACCATCTGAACTCTCATAGTCCCCAACCTTGACGTAAAAATAAAATGACTCCAAAGCTTGCTCCAATCCAATGACTTCGCCATGACGTGGGTTCAAAGACAGAGGCGTAACGAGTATATTGGCAGCCTTTAAGTCTCTATGATTCAGTCCACAACTGTGCAGGTCCTCCATCCCTCGTGCAATGTCCATCATCATCTCGATGGTGTCGATGTAGTCAAATGGCATCTGCCCATCCTTCACATAGTGCATCCGCCCATCTTCCACGTAGCCCGCATAACGCACACCATGATCGATGAGGTTTCGCAAATCGCCACCCATTCGTTCCATCAATATCCACACTTTTCCGAGATTGTCCCTTCCGACAGCCATCACTCTACAAATTGCTGAAGAGCGCTCTCTCACGAGTCTCATCACCTTGTCCATTCGCCTTCGCAATTTCAACAAGTCAACTTGTCCATATTTAAGCCTTTTGACAACCACAGGCGTAGAAAACTTTTCGCATTCAGCGAAGAAAACATTTGCCTGACCTCCTTCGGCGATCTCCTCCGATAAACGAAGATCCATTAGTCGCACTTCCGAAAAACTCTCCTTCTGCATCACAAAATCTTCATCTTGCGGATCCTTTGCAAGCTCAGTCCAATGCTCCTCGGGTGCAGATCCATAACACGTAAGTTCCGTTAGGGTAATTTCTTCACCCTCCAACTCCTGAAACTCCTGAGTAATCGGTGATTTGAAGCGTGTGCCTTGCCTTGTACTAGCCGACTCCTCGTTCAGCTCCAAGCTGTCGCGGTTCCCAGTGTTCGCCATCACCTCTTGATGTCAGCCCCTCAACCGAACCTAGGAAATCGTGTGCACCGTAGAAACAGTGAGAGACGAGAGAAACAACTCCTCTCTTCACACCGTAAGAGGCCTTTCGAATTTGCGAAAAACAAATGCTCGTGAGAGGAAGACTAAATCACAGCTAGGAGAGATGGCACTACTGGGCCCTTAGAGTTGCTTGACTTGATGGTAGACACGTAAGAGAGCAGAGAGCACGAGATGCGGATTGAACCAAATGGCCACAAGAATCGTAGCTGAAACCATTAGAAAGAAAGAAAGAAATTTAACAAAGATAACGGAGATGGACAACATGCGAAAATGAAACAAAGTAAATGTCGGGTAGCAACACAACAGATCGACTTATCATAGAGTGCGAGAGAAACAGAGCTGTCTATCTCGCTTCAAGTGTCTGAGAGACGTAAAGGAGTTGCGTGAAAGACCTGGAAGAAACCGGGATAGGGGCCGTGTGCTTCGTGGATCGTAAAGCTTGAAGAGCGTGAGACAAAAAGGTAAACGCATGAACAGAGAGAATAGGGGCCCCGACGCCTTTGTGAGGCCCAAATCCTTCTTCTCAGAATTTTCACTTTTTCCTCTGTCGATTCACGATCGTGCAAAAGCGCGTTTCCGTGTTGTTTTCACGGTATACTCAAAAGTTCTGTTTTTCTAAACAATTGTAAACCTTAGAGGAATTTGTGGTATTCTCTTCTATTGCCCTAAGGCCAACAAAGGGTGTGTCACACTGGAGCTTTGCCATTTACATTAAAAAGTATCTTCCAGCATAGGAAGAATTATGGAAATTCAAATATTTCACCGTGCCAAAATATAATCTTCAAAAAAAATGCTCTAAAAGGAACCAAGATATTGTAACTCTAGAACTAATCTCATGTTTCAACAGAAGCCAAAATATCATCTTTCAAAAATCCATGTATAAAAATAGATCTACACACCTAGATCACTTAAGCTAACTACACTCTATAAACACAATATCCTTGCCTTGGTAGGCAAGGCCAACAAACCTAAACAGTGAGGGCAAGCAGAATGTGTGCTAAAATATGCCCTGCAGAAATATCAAATGATTGGCAGGATGTCAAGTTATTTAAACACATCCAGCTGAAGAGCATAATCTGAACACCAACTCAAACTGAAACGAACAATACTTGGGTTCTTTGAGAAATTGCAGAAGTTTCCAATTGCAAAGATTACCTGAGCAGAATTAGTCACCCTGTTCTAATCTTCGCCAATCAGTGAACTACAGGGAACCCTAATCACATCTGCCATGATCCAGTGGGTCGTCCAGATCAGTGTGATAAATTTATGCCAATGTGCTGAAATTAGCCATGCCTCAAAACAATACATGAAAGTGAAGGAGATGACCAAAGAAACCAAGAAGAAATAGAAACCCACAACAATGTGAGAAACCCCAACCCACCAAAAGAAGGAGAAAAAAAGGAGAGGACCATAAAGGAACAACGATGAAGAAAAGAGAACAACAGAAACAACAGAGGCAAAGTTTCAGAGCATTTTTATCTTCTGAGAACGAAGTAAGGATATATTTTGAAAAAGCTCCACAATCTGAACTCTGGAGCTGGTTGATTATTTTTCGAGTTTTCTTTTTTCAAAGGGTAAGGAAACGAAGTAAAGAAAATTCAGGTAGAAAGGCTATGAGCAACCGAAAACCCAATTCTTTGATGAGCAAAATGCTCTGATTGATTCGAAAGAAATTTCGAAGAGCTATGCACGAACAAAAAGATATTACAATGGATAGCCAGCACCTTGAACAATGAATAAATATGCAGACAGACAGACAGAGAAACAGCAGGACTTTACAAGTTCACATGACCAGGCTTTTTACTTCCTCCAATATCTGTCTCTATACAACAACTGAAAATGCAGGACGCTTGCTTGCAGCCAGTAAGAAAACTAGAAATGGAGCTTGAGAAATGCCGTGTTAAGAAGAATCATCCCAATCCATCAAAGACAATGCATGTCTTTGTGAGGTGATCAGAAAACAACAACGATTTCACAGGTACCACAAAAGCCGAGAGTTTCACTGTCAAAATTGGTCCTCATTTGCACATGGGTTGCTATATACTGTCTGTCGTCCGACACTCAGCTTGAGGACTCGTGCGATCTCCTTAATCAGGAGGAGGAGCTCAATCCTCTCAAGAATCCCAAAGTATTGCCATACATGTTTCTAGAATGCAACATGCTAGATTGAATCTGCATGCAGCAAGGTGTGAATCTAGCTTGACAAAAGCAAAAGAACGAGGTGGGTCAGACAAACGGTGGCGGCAATGAATGTCGTGAATCCATACAGTTTGGCTGACTTCTTATCCGCACCTGAATAGCCAGGCGGCTCGTACCCGCTGAAGCTGCCTGGAGATGGACTAGGAGCTCCTCCGAAATCATCAGACCCAGCAGCAGGGGAGCCGTTGGAGTTCAGAGTATGCGTCTGGAAGTCCCAAGACCATACCTTGTGGGAAACTGATCCAGCACCAGTAGAGGCAGAGAAGCCGACGTACATGTACTCGTCGAGGTCGGGAGACAAGTCTATCGCGACAGACAAGAGTGGCGCCGAGGGTTTGATGTAATCGTCGGTATAAGGGCTAAGCCAAACGTCCAGCGAATGTGTAACGCTGTCGTACTGTATCCACGCCTTGATATGGCCTCCGGACGCGAGCTCCACTGGCGAGGAACCCGATTGCGCAGCTTGAGATTGCACCGACGTCAAGCTGTTGATATCAACTCCCACATGGTTGTCGTTGATATCCGAGAATGCCATGTCCTGGTGAGTATCGAACTCCACTGCAAGTACACGTGATTGTGGCGACTCCGAAGCTCCAGCTAGCGTACTGGAAGAAGCTTGCAACAAGCCGAGCCATGGCCCTGAGCTCCCGACTGACGAGTTATCCGACGCAATGGTGAAAGCCAATCCGTCTCCATACGAGACCACTCCGCCACTGGAAGCGTTGGAGCTGACAATGGAGAAGATGAAACTCGTGGTGAAAGATACCGTCGTTTCAGCTGTGGGATCCAGCAACCGAACTGGTGTGTTGAAAAGAGCTCTTCCCGCAGAAGTTGTAGTGAGCTCCAGAGCTAAATCATCGTTAGAGACTTGTGCATCTCCGAGTAACACCACATGGCCGATGTTAGTGGAGAACTGATTGAAACCGAAAGCAGCATCGGAATCGGAGGAATCATCACTGGACGCGGACAGCACATAAGCAACGCGAAAACCGCCAGCTACATAAACGATCAAGAAGCTGAGCAAAACCTTACACACCATTGACGAGCTCATGGCAGCTAGTCCTGCACAACACTGCAGCTCACGCACTCCTCCACTTGATCTCTTCTTCTTTTTCTTCTTCTTGTCAAGACACACACACAACAGCATTGCTCAGCTGACCACCTCTGCACAACTGCATTTCAAACACGCGTTAGAAATATGTTAGAAATGTGTCTGAAACCTAATGAGTGACAAAAGAGCTGCAAGAGCTTGAAGAGCTGCTTTACTGCAGACAAAAGAGCTTCAAGAGCTTCTTCAATCCCAAAGCACCTGCCAGAACAAGAATTTTTGTTCTCAGAAAATCAAAACCTGCTCTTAACGAGTGACAAAAGAGCTGCAAAAGCTTGAAGAGCTGCTTTACTGCAGACAAAAGAGCTTCAGCAGCTTCAAGAGCTTCCTCTTCAATCCCAAAGAAGCTGCCAGCACAAGAAACTTTTTTTCAGAAAATTAAAACCTTGAAACCAAAACAAAAAAGAGAGAGAGAGGGTCAAGAAACTGGACAACAAACGGACTAGAGTAAACACATGGAAGGGCTCAAGAGCGAGCTCGAGAGCTTCCGTTTGCAAGCTGTTGCAACGGGAAGAAGGGGGAAAAGGAGAGCTTATTGTCAGAAAATACGAACTGGAAGAAGGGAGCTAGTGTCTGACACCCAGCGGCTACTAATTAATTGAATTGTAATAGGATTACCAGTAGTACCCTTAATTAAGTAGGTCCCCATTTAGTAGTACCCCTAATTAAGTTCGCCATTAATATCACCATTAATGGCCAAACAGTTTGTACTTATTATTTATTAGGCCACTTTCTCACTTTTGTTTACTAGCTCCCCTCCAGTGTATATAACGTCTCTATCCTTGTGGGTTTTTTTGGGTTTTGTTTGTTTGGTTGTACACTTTTTGTACAATTCCCATTTAGGGTTTGTCCTGAGCTGACCTACCTGCCTACCTCCTCACAAAAAAAAAAAAAAAAAAAAAAAAAACCCAATTTTTTTTTTTTTTT